>WNGQ01000009.1_pt1 | contig 227545 bp, 197 predicted proteins | sample 5407661 | NCBI WGS metagenome assembly WNGQ01 (sample SAMN13153382, study PRJNA577476) | soil metagenome | isolation source: 60 cm soil or saprolite under Garry oak tree replicate 2 | place: USA:California | collected 2016-06-15 | reverse complement strand
CCGCGACCGTCGAATCCATTCAGGAAAAGCTCACTCGCTGTCGCCAGACTTTGGAGCGTATCCAGCCCGGCTGCACCAGTCCTAAACGCAGAAAGCGGCAACGATGACTGCTTAGTTATTTTGCAGACACTACACTAGATCGTTTACGCAAGGTCGGAATTTCTCCAGAGACTGTTGCCAAAACCTTTTTGATGTTTTTGTCGAGGACGATCCAGATGAGAAGCTAACCGAGCGAGACCGTATACCGGCTGAGCATCAAGCGAGGTTTGATCGAAAGATCGAGCTGTATCATGAAGCTTTAGTGTTGATGGCCTTGATTTCTGAGTCTCAGAATAACAAGAGTTTCGAGCGCGTCTTAGAGTCATATGAAGCTCTTATCCTTGGAATTTCACCGACAGCGTTCGGCCTTGGGAAGCTCCAAGTCGTGAAAGCGGCGATGGCGAATCTGAATGCTCTGCTGGAGGATGGCGCTAAAGGGCATGAATTGAGCTGGAGTATGGCATGGTACCAAGAGGTTGGACATCGGGAAACCAATCCGGTGGTCTTGTCGTTATTCGCAGGCTTCTGGATGGACAGATACATCGCGGTCGTCAAGTCGGTTAGAGAATATACTTCGGATTGAGGACAACTTCCGTCCAGCATGACGGAGCAGGTCCCTCGCTTCGCTTCGGGATGACACTGAACTAGTACTATTATAATTCGTGACTCTTCCTTTCACTATTGAAACCCAGGCCGGCGCTGCCCGGCTCGGACGCATCCAGACCGCGCACGGCGCCGTCGAAACGCCAGCCTTCATGCCTGTGGGAACCGCAGGCTCTGTCAAAGCTGTGCCGCAAGACGTGCTGGAAGAGATGGACGCGCAGATCATTCTGGGCAACACCTATCATCTGTATCTGCGTCCGGGACATGAACTGGTTCGCAATCTCGGTGGCCTGCACAGGTTCATGAGTTGGGAACGAGCGCTTCTGACCGACTCTGGCGGATTCCAGGTTTTCAGTCTTGGTGATCTTACGAAAGTGAGCGAAGAAGGCGTGACCTTCCGCTCGCACCTGGACGGTACATCTCATCTGTTCACTCCCGAGCGCTCCATGGAGATACAGATCGCGTTGGGAGCTGACATCGCCATGGCGTTCGACGAATGCACGGAGCATCCGGCGGAGCGTGAACGCAGCCGCGCGTCGATGGAGATGACACTCCGCTGGGCGCGGCGGTCGAAAGAATATTTTGCAGCGCACAAACACGAGGTTCCATGGAGCGAATCCCACACTTTGCGCAAAGAGCGCGCAAAGGATGCACCCGGCGGGCTGGCTCCAGCGTCTCCGGCGCTCTCTGGCATTGTGCAAGGAGGGATGTATGCCGACCTGCGGCGTGAATCGGCGGAGCGAACGGTGGAGCTTGATTTTCCTTCTTACGCCATCGGCGGGCTCAGCGTGGGTGAGCCGCGGGAAAAGACTGTGGAGATGATCGCCGCCGCGCTGGAAGTGCTGCCAAAAGACAAGCCTCGTTACGTGATGGGTGTGGGGTATCCGCGGGAGATCGTACAATACGCCGCGATGGGTGTGGACATGATGGACTGTGTACTGCCGACGCGCGCCGGGCGTCACGGGCTGCTATTCACTTCAGAAGGACGCATCAATATCAAGAACGCGCGCTTCGCCCAGGACCAGGGTCCGCCTGATCCCAGGTGCGCGTGCAGGGTGTGCGCGCGCTATAGTCGCGCCTACCTGCGCCATCTTTTCGTGGCCGCGGAACCCCTGGCCGGAATGTTAAACACTGTTCATAATCTGGCGTTCTATCTTGACACTATGCGGGCTGTACGTCATGCTATACGGCTTGGGGACCTCTCAGGATTGCTTTCAGCTAGTGCGTCGTTGGCCTGAGCGCCCCTGATTTCAAGCATCAAGAGAAGCCCTCCGAATTACTCCGGCACGAGTGAGCCCTGTGCAGGAGGCCCGGGTGGTATTCATCAGCGGTGACAATCAGTTTGTAACTCCGCCCCCGTATAGGCGAGTGTGCGTTCGGCGGTTAACGGCAATCTTCAGATAATGCTAAACATGATGCTGCAAAACGAAATTAGTTTGTTTCTGTTTCAAGGCGGCGGTGGCGGTGGGATGAGCCAGATGTTGGTGATGATGCTACCGCTCTTGCTGGTCTTTTGGTTTTTGCTGATTCGACCCCAAAAGCAACAAAAACGCTGGCAGGCAATGATCAACGATCTGAAGACCGGTGATCGAGTGACAACGCAGGGGGGCATTCGCGGCATCATTATTGCCGTCAAGGATGATGCGTTACACCTGCGTGTGGCTCCGGACAACTTAAGGCTGGAAGTTACCAAATCAGCGGTCGTCTCCTTGGTCCGCGATGAGGAAGAAAAGAAATCTTAAAGAAGTGACATTCAGAAAATGCAGAAGAATTTACTCACCAAAACCGGAATCATTGTTGGCGTACTCATCGTCTTTCTTTATGGTATTGTCGGCATCCCCAAGAGCTTTACCAAAGAAGGCCTGAAACAGGCTGTAGGAGACCGCATCCATCTGGGCCTCGATCTTAAGGGCGGCACGCACCTCATTCTTCAGGTGATGGTCAATGATGCCGTGAACGCCCAGGCAGACCACGCCATCGAACTACTTAAAGACGAATTGACCAAGGCCAAGGTCACCTACGCTGATGTCAGCAAGCCGGATGAAAAGAACCAGCCGGAAAGGATCGTGGTCAAGGGTGTTTCGCTCGATGGCGGGACGCAATTGCGCAGCATCGTGACGGACCGGCTTACCGAATATGACGTGACCGCCGGATCCGACAACACCTGGGTCCTGGTGATGAAGCCCACGGTGCTCAATGATTTGAAGACCAGAACTGTGGAACAATGCATTGAAGCCATTCGCACGCGCGTAGACAGCCTGGGCGTCAGCGAGCCGGTGATCCAGCAGAATGGCTTGGGCGACAATCAGATTCTGGTCCAGCTTCCCGGCGTGGATGATCCCGGAAGGGTGAAAATTATCCTTAACTCTACCGCCCGGCTGGAGTTGCGCGAAGCCTTCGATCACGGAAGGCCCTATCCAAGCGAGTCGGCGGCATTACAGGAGCATGGCAACCTTCTGCCTCCCAATACCGTTCTCATGCATGGTAAGGCCAGGCGTGAGGAAGGAGACTCGGTCTACATCGTGAGCCGGGTTCCAGTGGTTAGCGGGACTGACATACGCGGCGCCGATCCCGGAAACAAGAGCGATACCAACGAGCCGATCGTAAATTTTTACCTGAACGCTGCTCCGGGAAAAAAGTTCGCGTTATTCACTGCTGCCCATAGCAAAGATAGCGCCAATCCCAGCAACCTTGCCATTGTGCTGGACAACAAGGTGATCACGGCGCCTTCCATCAATTCGCAGATTTCCGATAGCGGCATGATAGAAGGCGGTTTTACCGAGCAGAGCGCAAAAGACCTGGCCATGTTGCTGCGCTCCGGCGCGTTGCCGGCCAGCCTGCACTATCTGACGGAGAGCACGGTGGGGCCATCGCTGGGATCGGATTCCATCAATGCGGGCGTGAAAGCGGCCACGGTGGGTATGCTGGCCGTCCTGATCTTTATGCTGGTTTACTATCGTGGCGCGGGCATCAATGCGAACCTGGCTCTGATATTGAACCTGATCATCCTGCTGGGTTTCATGGGGTTCTTCAGCGCGGTGCTGACTCTGCCGGGCATAGCTGGCGTGATCCTAACGGTCGGCATGGGCGTGGATTCCAATGTGCTGATTTTTGAGCGCATTCGGGAAGAGCTGCGCAACGGCAAGGCCGCTGCCGCAGCTGTGGACCAGGGGTTCAGCCGGGCCTGGACCACGATCCTGGACACGCACGTCACAACCATTGTTTCCGCCGCGATTCTGTTTCTGGTCGGCTCTGGACCGGTCAGCGGGTTCGGTCTAACGCTGATCTTCGGATTGCTGGCCAACCTGTTTACCGCGGTTTTTGTTTCACGCGTAATTTTCGATGCTGTCCTTAGCCGCAAGGGGCGGGGCGAAGCTCTGAGCATCTAGTTTAAAAAGGTCAAATTAAAGTGGAATTCTTTCGCAATACAAACATAGATTTTCTCGGTAAGAAATGGTACTTTCTCGCCTTTTCGCTGGTCTTCAGCGTGGCCGGTATCCTGTCCATGCTTTTCTGGCATGGCGTTCCGCTGGGCGTGGAGTTCCGCGGCGGCACACGGGTTTATGTGAAATTCGCCCAGACCCCAAACAATGATGAGATTCGCGCTCTGCTTCTTCGTGCCGGCCTGCGCACCGCGGGCGTTCAGCGCTTTGGCGATGTTGCGAACAACCAGGTCGAGATCGTCCTGGACCAGCAGGAGACCAGTGAGCAAGACCTGGACGCGGGCAAGAAAAAGATCATTGACGCGCTGGAAACCAATCCTGTTACCGGCAAAGACGACCTGAACAATAACGACAAGGTTGGGTTTGCCGCTGTGCGTGATGCATTGGTGAAAAGCAATCCTCTGCACGCGGCGCCGGAAGAATACAACCGCGTGGCCCGGCAGATTCTGGATTTCCGCGACAAACAACGTGGGGGCGTGCTCAAGAGCATTGACGAGCTGCAAGGCACGGTAACGCCACCGGTAATCGATGCGCTCAAGCAGGTTTTTTATACGAGTAATTTTGGCGGGCTCAGTGCGCAAATCGTCGGTCCTCAGGTCGGCGCACAACTCAAGAAACAAGCAAAGCTCGCGGTCGGCTTTTCGCTTCTCGCCATGCTGGTTTATTTGTGGTTCCGCTTTGAGTTGATATACGGCGTGGCGGCGGTGGTCGCTGTTTTCCACGACACACTCATCACCATAGGAGCTTTCTCCTTGACGAACCAGGAGATTACGCTTACTGTTATCGCCGCGATTCTCACTCTGGTCGGCTACTCCATGAACGACACCATTGTGGTGTTTGACCGCATTCGTGAGAACGTCAAGTTGATGCGGCGGGAGAGTCTGGCTGAAATCGTGAATCGAAGCATCAACCAGACCTTGAGCAGGACGATCTTGACTTCAGGACTTACGTTCCTGACAGTCCTCTCCTTGTACCTTTTTGGCGGAGAAGTGTTGCATGGATTTTCTTTCGCCCTGGTCGTCGGCATCGTAATAGGCACTTATTCTTCGATCGCCGTGGCCGCACCCATGTTGGTGGCTTGGCAGGAATGGCGATCTGCCCGTTCGGGGCGGGGCACAGTTCCGCTTCCGGCCCAGACGGGAAAAGGTAAGGTTCGAGCTAAAGTATAGACCCCAAAGCAGTTATTTCTGCTGGGAGCAAAATGAACGGTTGTGGTGTCCAATATATTTATCGAAGTCCTCGAGGATTGGAGTGACTGGAAATGTTTGAAGACAGCCTGATGGAATCCGCTGGCAGGATCCACACCAACCAAAAACTGACCACGACTATCTCGACCGTGGTTCAGTTAGCACTCGTTCTTTTTCTGGTGTTGCTCCCGCTGATTTTCACGGAAGCATTGCCCAAAGGGCAGTTGACAACCTGGCTTGTAGCGCCACCGCCACCACCGCCACCACCACCGCCGGCAGCGCCGCAGATTCAGCATGTCCAAAAGGTGAGTGAGATCGTCAACGGCGAACTGCGCCAGCCCAGCAAGATCCCTAAAATCGTTAAAGCCATCAAAGAGGAAGAAGCACCCGCGCCTAGCACGGGTGTAGTAGGTGGAGTTGTTGGCGGCGTCCCTGGCGGCTCCGCCGGTGGAGTGATTGGTGGAATTATCGGCTCCGCGGCCCCGCCTCCTAAAGTGGCTACGCCACAAAAACAGAGGGTTTCCTCGGGTGTAGCTGAGGGTCTTAAGATCCATGATGTTCAGCCGACCTATCCGCAGATGGCGCGGATCGCCCACATCCAAGGCGACGTTGTTCTCGCGGCAACCATCAGCAAGACAGGCGCCATCGAAGGTCTTCATGGTGTAAGCGGGCATCCAATTCTTATCCAGGCCGCGATGGACGCAGTGAAACAGTGGAAATACAGGCCTTATATTTTGAACGGCGATCCAGTAGAAGTGGAGACCACGATTAAGGTCCAGTTCCACATGTAAAGAGTTCCGTTTCTGGAGGCAAGGACGGGCCGGCTGAAGGTCGGCCTTCCGGGACCCCTCGAAAAAGCAAGAAATCGGCGCGTTCTGGCGCATGCGGTTATCTGTTCTCGCTGGAGCTTCCGTAAAGGAAACATGCTCTCGGCAAAAGTTTTGCAAAGATCCTGAGGAGGAAAACTTAAACCATGCTTGTCGCAAATCTCGCAACTCTCATGCTCGCCAAAGCGCACCTGCTGGCGGTTTGGTTTTTACAGGAAGAAAGCACCGTGAATTGGGACCCGATTTCACTGTGGCGCCAGATGGGCTGGTTGGCGCGCGGTGTCGTCGTCATCCTGTTCATTATGTCAGCGTGGTCGATCGGCGTCATGATTGACCGCTGGATCGCATTCAGCGCCGCGCGCAAGCAATCGCGGCAATTCGCCCCTGCCGTGGCCGGTGCCCTGCGTGAAGGCAAACTGGATGAAGCTATCCGCGTAGCAGACCGCAACAAGAAGAGCCACCTGGCCAAAGTTGTGACTGCCGGCTTGCAGGAATTCAAGGCCCATAGCGATTCCACGGAAATTCCCGCCGAACAGATTGAAGCCAGCAAGCGCGCGCTGGAACGGGCGGAAGCCATTGTCCATGCCGAATTGAAGCGCGGCCTGGGCGGTCTGGCCACGATCGGTTCCACAGCGCCGTTCGTGGGACTGTTTGGCACGGTCATCGGAATTTTGAACGCCTTCCGCAAGATCTCCGAGCAGAAGGCCACCGGTCTGGGCGCGGTCGCAGGCGGTATTTCTGAAGCTCTGGTGACGACAGCACTGGGTCTGTTCGTGGCCATTCCCGCCGTCATGATGTTCAACTATTTCACCGGCAAAGTGGAAGCGTTCGACGTGGAAATGGACAATTCATCCAGCGAGCTGGTGGATTACTTCCTGAAGCGTTCGAACGCGGCGCGTCGGTAACCCAGGAGCAGCCATGGCAATCAACGTCCGAAACGAAGGCGCGAAAGTCAATTCCAATATCAACGTTACTCCCATGGTGGACGTGATGCTGGTATTGCTGATCATCTTCATGGTGATCACGCCTATGTTGCAGAAGGGCCAATCGGTGACCCTGGCGCAAACCAGCAACCCCAAATTAATGCCTGACGCCGACAAGGAAGATGCGATCATTGTCGCGGTAATGCGCGACGGTACCGTCTTTCTGGATACACAAAAGGTATCAGCGGAAGAACTGACCGAGAAGGTGCGAGACCGCGTACAAAACCGGGTCAACAAACAGGTATTTGTTAAAGCGGACGCGCGCGCCCACTACAAAAAAGTGGTTGAAGTAGTGGACGATGTCCGCTCCGCCGGAGTTGACAGTCTGGGTCTGCTGACGGACCAGAGAAAAGGTACAGGAGCGCAACCGTAACAGGTTGCGCTCTCGAGGTGAAAATGGCACTCGTGGTCCGTAACGAAGGAGCGAAGATCAACTCCAGCATCAACGTCACCCCAATGGTGGACGTGATGCTGGTCTTGCTCATCATCTTCATGGTTGTTACGCCCATGATCGTCGACCGGTTTCCCGGCCGCCTTTCTCCGAGCAATCATGCGGTGCTCATGTCGGACGCGGACAGAGAAGACGCTTTGATTGTTGCTGTAATGCGCGATGGCAAAATCTTCTTCGGCACGCAGCAGGTGTCCGCAGGGGATTTAGGCGAGAAACTGAAATTTAGCGCAGCCAGCCGGACCGACAAGCATGTTTATGTCAAGGCTGACGCGCGCTGCAAATACAAAACCGTTGTTGAGGTAGTAGACAACGTTCGTTCTGCCGGAGTGGACCAGTTGGGTCTGCTGACGGAACAGAACAGGGCTGTGGTCGCGCAACCGTAGTCTGAAACCGAGCAAAAGAGGGCAATTTTTATGGCAATGGCAACTGGAGCACCGGGTGGAGCACAGACCGCTGATATCAACGTAACACCATTGATTGACGTCCTTCTGGTGTTGCTGATCATCTTCATGGTAATTACGCCGTTGACGCCAAAAGGACTGGAAGCCCTGGTCCCGCAACCGCCGCCGCCCAACCAACCGCAGACGGATACCGATCGCACGGTGGTCGTACAGGTCAGACAAACACCGGACGGGTCCAGACCAAAACTAAGAATCAACCAGGAAGACGTGTCCTGGGACAATCTTGGCGCCCGGCTTACCGACATCTTTAAGACGCGCGCCGAGCGTGTGATGTTTGTCAAAGGTGACGATGACGTTGAGTTCCAGCACGTGGCGCAGGTGATTGATATAGCCAAAGGCACCCAGATGGTGGACAAGGTTGGTTTAGTCACGGCAAAGATCGAAGCAGGACAGTGATCGTTGATTTCTCACTCCGATAGGGAGCAGGACACATGAAGAGAACCGCACGACTTGTGGTGTTATTGGCCGTCGGAGCCGCGCTGTTGAGCACAGCGGGCTGCAACAAACTCAAGGCTCGCGATCAGCTGAATAAAGGCGTTCAGGCGTACAGAGGTGCGAATTACGAGCAGGCGATTGAGCATTTCAAGAACGCGGTCTATCTGGATGGCGATCTCAAAGTTGCCAAGATGTATCTGGCTACGGCCTATGCCCAGCAGTATGTCCCGGGCGTCGATACGCCGGACAACGTCCGCAACGCCCAGCAGGCCGTTGACGAGTACAAAAAAGTCCTGGAGAACGATCCTGGAAACGTAACCAGCCTCAAGGGCATCGCCTTCCTTTACATGCAGCAGAAGAAGTTTGATGACGCTCGCGAGTATTACAAAAAAGCTATCGACGCCGATCCCAACGATCCCGAAACCTATTATTCAGTTGGCGTGATTGACTGGTCCGCCACGTATCAGGACGCCGCGAAATTCAAAGCTGATGCCGGTATGAAGGTGGAAGATGAACTGAAGGGTAAAGGCGACCAGAAGCTCTGCGACCAATTGCGCACCAAAGACGGTGTAGCAGTGGACGAAGGCATGAAGATGCTTCAGGCGGCAATCGACAAGCGCCAGGATTACGACGACGCCATGACCTATATGAACCTGCTCTATCGCCGGAAGGCGAATGACATGACCTGCGACGATGCGCAAACTCGCGCTGAATATGTCAAGACGGCGAACGAATGGATCGAACGAGCCATGGCTTCCCGCAAGAAGAAAGCGGAAGAAGCAGCCAAGAAAACCACCGGTGGCATCTACCTGGAACCCACTCCTCAGAAGAATTAACGGTTGAGTATCTTAAACGGCCCCTCCTGCGCGGGAGGGGCTTTGTTTTTGCAATAGACACTTCTTGCCGTAGGCTTATCGGTCTGCCGCAAGCGCCAATTGCCGGGCAACGACCGGCTTTGTTGTTAAAATCAAAGGTTCCCGTGATGTTCAAGAAAATCCTGATTGCAAACCGGGGTGAGATTGCAGTCCGCGTGATTCGCGCGTGCAAGGAAATGGGTATCGCTTCAGTCGCAGTTTTTTCTGAAGTTGATCGCGCCGCGTTGCACGTGACCGCCGCTGACGAAGCCTATCCCATTGGCCCGGCTGCCGCGAGAGAATCCTATCTGAACATCGCAAAGATCCTGGACGTGGCAAAGCGCAGCGGGGCTGAGGCCATCCATCCTGGTTACGGATTTCTTTCGGAAAATCCGCAATTTGCCCGCGCCTGCGCCGATGCGGGGGTCAAATTCATTGGGCCGCCGGCGAGCGCAATGGAACTGATGGGTTCCAAAACTCGTGCTCGCAAAGCCATGGAAGCTGCTGGCGTACCCATGGTACCGGGATCTACGCGCGGGCTTTCCGCGGTTGAAACCGCTGACCTTGCGGCTAGCATTGGATACCCCGTAATGATCAAAGCGGCAGCGGGAGGCGGTGGCAAGGGTATGCGTCTGGTGCACGCTCCAGGCGAACTACAGGCCGCTTTTGCAACCGCCCAGAGCGAGGCCCTGCGTGCTTTCAATGATGATGAAGTTTATCTCGAGAAATTCATCGTCAACCCTCGCCATATCGAAGTACAGCTTCTCGGCGACGAGCACGGCAACGTGGTGTACCTGGGCGAACGTGAGTGCTCCGTGCAGCGACGCCATCAGAAGGTGATTGAGGAGGCGCCATCGGCGGTCGTTAATGAAAATTTGCGGCAACGCATGGGTACGGTAGCCGTCCAGGCTGCCAAGTCGGCGGGATACACCAACGCAGGCACGGTGGAGTTCCTGGTGGACACCGACCACAACTTTTATTTCCTGGAGATGAACACCCGGCTCCAGGTGGAGCATCCGGTAACGGAATTGACCACAGGGCTGGATCTGGTTCATCTTCAATTGCAGGTTGCCGGGGGAGAGAAGCTGCCTTTCCGGCAGCAAGACATCAGCTTGCGGGGCCACGCTATTGAATGCAGGATCTACGCCGAGGACCCAGCCAACAACTTTTTCCCATCACCAGGAAAAATTACCAGGCTGCTGCGCCCATCGGGGCCGGGAATTCGGGAAGACAGCGGCGTCTATGAAGGCTGGACGGTCCCGCTGGATTACGATCCCATGCTTGCCAAGCTGATTGTTCATGCGCCCGATCGCCCGGCGGCGATTGCGCGAATGAGGCGTGCGCTGGACGAATATTTCATCGGGGGAGTCAAAACCAATCTGCCTTTGTTCCGGCGCATCCTGGAGCACCCGGACTTCGCCGCGGGGCGCATTGATACAGGCTTTCTTGATCGTCTGTTGGCGGAAGCCCCGGCAAGAGAAACCACAATGAGCGAGCTCGCTGAGATTGCCGCAATATCCGCTGCCCTGTTTGCAGCAACAGCAATGCCGCAAAAAAATGGCCGGAACAGCGGCAAACCGGCGATCGAAAACGTAAGCTCTGGTTCCAGCTGGAAGCGAACAGCGCGAGCGGAAGGAAATCGCGATCGGTGAGCTATCGACGGGTGGGCCCATCAGAATGATCTATGAAGTCATCATCGCGGAAAAGACCTACCGGGTTGAACTGCTGCGCACAGCGTCCGGATGGCGGTGCACTTTGCACGGAAAGAATGTGCCGCTGGACGTAGTGTCTACCCAGGATAACGTTCTCTCCATCCTCGTGAAGGGTAAGTCGTATGAAGTCAAACAAGAGAACACTGGGTCTGACGCGGGTATTGTGGTCGGTCATGAGCGCTTCGTCGTTTCCGTGCGCGACCCTCGATCTTTCCGTTCACGGCGCGGCGCTGGAATTGCAGACCACGGTGTAAAAAAACTTATCGCTCCTATGCCCGGAAAGGTTGTTCGCATATTAGCTGGGGTAGGCGCAGAGGTTGGATTGGGCCAGAGCGTGATTGTGATTGAGGCCATGAAGATGCAAAACGAGCTGAAGGCCCCAAAAAAAGGCGTCATCAAGAAGCTCAGCGTGACCGAAGGGGCTACGGTTGAAGCGGGCCAGGTGTTGGTGGAAGTGGAATAAGCGTCCATTACCTTATGCCCGTCAGCATGTCAAAATCAAGACAGAGAAAAGAGAAAAAAGAGGAAACCACCTTAAATGCGAATTCTGCTAAAGGCCATGTTATTCAGCCTTACTATCTCGATCGGCACATACAATGCGATTGCTTTACAGTCCAAGGCGGAAGTCTCGTGAGCAGGGACGCAGCGATTGCCGCGTCCCTGATTGCAGTTTCTTATTTTGTTCCGACGTTCTTCAGGATCTGGTCCGCGTAGTAGTTGTGTATCTCGGCGTTATCGTGCAACGCCTCATCGTAAGCGCTTTTCAATAGCTGTTCGCGCTGGGCGTGCAACTGATTTCTGATCCACTGTTGTACCGCCGGATCGCTCAGCTCGCGCTGTCCCGCTGCTTCCTTGCCGATCAACTTCACAATGCGGTAGCCAACCTGCTGATGGGCTGGATTGATCACAGTAATAACATCACTGAATTGCCCTGCCTTCAACTTGGGAATGGCGTCGCGGGTCCCGGGATCGGTGTTCTTGAGTTGGGATTCTGGCATTGCGCCCAGTTCACCGCCATTATGCGCGGTCTCAGGGTCTTCCGAGAGCCTGGCGGCCACGCTGGCAAAGTCCTCTCCGCTTTCCAGCCGGTTATACGCGATCTGGATCTTCTTGCGCGCCTGCGCGTCATTCTGGGCTTTGTCCGTATTCTGCGAGGGCTGGCCAACCGGCTGGTTGGTTACGTAAATGTGGGCCACGTAGTATTGCGGTTCAATCAAGTTGAACTGGGCCTTGTTCTGGTTGTAGGCAGTCTGAATGTCCGCGTCGGAAATAGTAACTTTGGAAGCTATTTCCTTGTTCAACAGCTTGTCAATCGTCAGGTTCCGCCGGATCTCCTGCCGAGAGTCATTTTCGGAAAGCCCCAGGTCTCTCAGTTTCTTTTGAAATTCTTCCTGGCTATAAGGCGCTTTGAGCTGGCTGAATTTGGTTTCCACTTCGTCATCGGTGGCCACGATGCCCAGTTTTTCCGCCTTCTGCAGATGGAGCTGGATATCAATGATCTGGTTCAATATATTCAGACGCAGGGCTTCTTCTTCGGTAGGTGTTGGCTTTTGCGGCGATCCCGCGACCCGGCTGTTATAGCTCTTGTCCACTTCGGAGCGAAGGACCTTGTATCCGTTTACTTTCGCCATCACATCTTTATCTGGCCCCTGATTCGGGCAGCCAACAAGCGGCAACAGGGAAACCAGAGCGAGACAACACAAACTGCGCAAATATTTACGCGCCTCGATCGACAATCGCCCTCCTCAAGCAATACGAATACGGTAACGATAACCGCCTTTGACTAAGTCGGCCTACTTTTTTGCGTTCGAAGAAGGGGATTCCTGTCCGCTATCAGCCAGAGCGCGGTCTAAGATGGAGCGCAGCTCCTGTTCAGACATTGCGCCCGTGAGTCTTTCCCCGTTGATGAATAAGGTGGGGGTTGAGTCCACACCCAAAGTGTCGCCTTCGGCCATTGAGGCGCGTACGCCGCTCTCATCCTGCTTCTGCACGCATGCCTGCAGTTTCTGCTGGTCAAGTTGATGCTTTTGCACCTGGGTCTGGGTCACTTTGTCCAGGTTGAGAAACGCTTCCGCGCGCGTCTTGCCGGCGACTTCCTTCTGGTTAGCATGCACATAGTCGGCAAATTCCCAATACGCATCGTTGTTTTGCTCGCCCAGGCAATTCCCGTTGATGGCCGCATGCATGGCCCAGGGATGGATCTCAACCAGGGGATAGTCTTTGTAGATGATCTTCACTCTGTCGCCGTATGCCTGGAGCACGTTGGGGAAAAGCGTGGAATGCATGCGCGAGCAGAAGGGGCACTGGAAATCGTCAAAGTTGACGATGGTGACCTTGGCATTGGCATTGCCTCGTACCGGCCTGCCTTTAACATTGATCTTCGACATCAGGTCCTGCGAGATGTCGATCTTCTCCAGGTGGGCCAGGGTCTTGCGGTCTTTTGAGACCAGAAAGTCGTGGGTGGTCGTGTGCGTCCCACCGGAAAAGGTGACCACGATCAGATCGTAGCCGGGGACTTCACTGGGTTTGGGATCTGCAAACGTCAGGTTAATCTGCGGAGGTACGTTGTACCGCGAACGGATCTCAGTCTGGATCCTGTGCGTGATCTCCGGTGTGAGCGCGCCGGTGGAAGTTGAATTCTGTGCTTTGCAGCCACTGCCGAGCAATAACAGAAACGAAAATATGCTTAGAAAAATGCCGCCAGTTCTTGCCACGATAACCCACCTTAATATTAGAAAATACTGGCTCAAATTATCTCATGAAGAGGCTTTTTCGGCGCTCAGGACAGGAGCTTGATAAGTGGCTGGGCCGTCGCTGCCGCGTTCATTGATCCGGAGCGAAACCCCTCCGTATCCACGGTTACAAAAGTAAATCCCAAATCTTTGAAAATACGGGTAAATTCCGCAAACATCTCCACGGTCAGCGCTCGTTCCAGTTCGTCCCTGGAAATCTCGATGCGGGCAATTTCGCCGTGATAACGGACGCGCACCTGGCGAAAGCCAAGCGCACGCAGGGCCTCTTCTCCGTGTTCGACCATAGTCAGAGCTTCCCGCGTAACCGGCCGGCCATACTCGATGCGCGATGAGAGGCACGCCGAGGCTGGCTTGTCCCAGACGCGCAGTCCCGCTTGCCGTGCGAGCTCGCGGATCTCCGCTTTGGTGAGTCCGGCTTGCAACAACGGAGCAGCCACCCGATGCTGGCCTGCTGCTGCCTGTCCTGGACGGAAGTCGACCTGGTCGTCGACGTTCACGCCGTAGGCGATCGACGCGAATCCGTGCTCCGCGGCAAACCGGCGCATCACCTGGAACAGCTCGTCCTTGCAGTGAAAGCAGCGTCCCGGATCATTGCGGACGTACTCAGGGCGCTCCATCTCCGCGGTCTGAATGACTTGCAGGGGAATCCTCTGGTCCTGGGCAAAGGCGATGGCATCCTGAAGGTGCGTGCGGGCCAGGCTGGGCGAATCGGCGATTACGGCAAGCATGTCCACACCAAGCGCTCGATAGGCAGCGTAAGCAAGGTAAGCCGAATCCACGCCTCCGGAATAGGCCACCAGAGTCCGGCCCAGACCTTGGAGAGCGTCTTCCAGGCGCTGCTGTTTTGCTGATAAATCCATCATTTCGATTCTAACCCTGCCAGATTCTGTTTTTTCGATCTCCAGCGATCACAAATACCTGTCCATTCTGTCAGCCACCTGCCCGGTCTGTACCACCCAGGGGGTGCCCCCTCCCCCTTGATCCCAATAAACAAAGGCTTTAGCTTGGGATATCCCAATGGGCTTGTCTCTAAGTACATGTACCCAACCAACTATAAACAACGCGGCGCAAGTTGAGCCTGAATTTTCCATTTAATCAGTAAAAAGCACAAGGCATACAGCAAGGGGTAATTGGCAATATTATCGTTGGCTAACCAAAAGCCATAAACGTTGACCCGCCAGAAATGGCGGATTTTTATGCGTGCAAATCAAGAAAGATGTATGTTGCTTTGCGGCATGCTGGCTCTTGCCGTGACAAGGTTATTGATTGGTTTGCGGGGGAAGAGAGTGCATATATCTCACGATCTCGCTGCATTTTATTGCTGAGTTGAATGCGGCACTGACGAGACAAAAGTTGTTAGTGATGACATCTCCAAACCCATTGTCGTATTGGAAAGTTCCGCTCACTCTTATTCCTTCACGAGACGCCTTGTACAAATCCAGGTCCCGCTTAGAGAATCCATCAATCACAGTATAGTGGTTAGGGCCTTCGTTTTCGCGCACTATGGAATCTTTAATAGTGAACGATTTCGAGAATCCCATCCGCTTCTCGTCTGGCAAGCTCTCTTGCGTGACGTCATATTGCGCAGTGATATTCGTAATTGCTTTTCCGTGATTGACGAATCCCACATTCGCGGTTCCGAAGCCAGAGATATCCATAGCGAAACCGATATCGGGAACCACGACGGACGCATAGGTAGCTTTAATCATGTCTTTATTAAGCTTCAGAGCGCTCTCGGTGTCTCTGTTAGCCCTGTCCATCTCAAGCCACATTCGATAGGTAATTCCCGCGTATACGCTGATAGAAATAAGAGTGAGAACTTCGAGAAGTATTTTCCACTGTGGCGTCTTATGGTGGCAGCATTTACAGGATCGTTCGGAATCGGCTGGGGTTGGTGGAGCTTGCGACGTGAGCAAAGAGAGATTGCCGGAACCGTCGCGTTTTTGGGCGGTCTTTGTTGCTGGTTGTATGCGGTTAATGGATTGTTGCTTTGGAGTATTAAATTTTGATCTAACAAAATAGAAAACTGCCATAGCGCCTAGAAGAATAAGAGGGGGAGCTGACGAAGTCCGTTTCTCACGCTCCAAAAGTCCTCCTTAGCAGACGCGCAATTCTAGCAAGAGAGGTTTAATATGCAAGGTATAACTGCGATGAAAGAACCAGAAGTATATCGAAGGGCGGGCGGTCCATCCTCAGCGTTTTTTTTTTGCGAAAGGGCGGGATTCGATGATGCATTCTCTACACCTTCTTGATTTGCACGTTCGCTCTGCTACGCGCGGGCCTGCGGCAGCGAGGAATGATTATTTCATTCGTTACCCAGCACTCACTCGCGTGGCAAGCCTTGGTATGGAATTCTGTTTGCGTTCGAGCACGCTGCATAAACACGCTGCACAAATCTGTCATCTTGAGCAAGGACGAAGGAGCGTAGCGACTGAGGGCGCGTCGAAAGATCCCGAGGATGCATCCTCTGTCATGTCGATACGAGATATTCTCTCTAAACCGCGTGTGCTACGCTTCTCCGCGTGCGCGACGGGTTCCATTACAAGTTTTGGGTCTACATTCTCTCCAGCCGCTCCGGCACGCTCTATGTCGGAATCACTGGCTTTCTTGATAAGCGTATTCATCAACACAAATACGACTCAATTGAAGGCTTCACCAAGAAATACCAGTGTCATCGACTGGTCTACTACGAAAGCCATCAGGATGTACAAGTTGCCATTGGTCGCGAGAAGCAAATCAAACACTGGCGGCGCGAAAAGAAGATCGCATTGATCGAGAAGATGAATCCGCGATGGGAGGACCTTGCGGAAAATTGGGGCCGGGAGATGTTGTTCCGAGGACAGTCCCTGGGTAGAACTCCCTGAATCAGCATTGCGAGAACAACATTCTCGGGATCTTTCGACGCGCCCTCAGTCCCCTTCGGCAAGCTCAGGGTCCTTCGTTCTTGCTCAAGATGACAAGTCTTATGCAGCATGCTTGAAGTGAAGACAAAGTTCAGTTGGTAACCGCGAAATGCTGTTCCGGGGACAGTCTCTGGGTAGAACTCCCTGAATCAGCATTGCGAAACAAACATCCTCGGGATCTTTCGACGCGCTCTCAGTCGCTACGCTCCTTCGTTCTTGCTCAAGATGACAAGTGAGGCAAGGGAACTCACGCAGATCCTAGAACAGACGTTCCTGCCGCTTCAGATTGCCAAACGATCCGATATTAGCGAGCGTAAAAGCAAACCGATATTGGTTCTCATTTCGCACCACCGAGCCGAGAGCGAACCGCCGGTATTCAAAACTGATGCCGCAACAATCCCAGTTGTATGCCGTTTGCGCGGCTGAATATTGCACCAGGTTGAACTCCCGGTCAAAGCCGACGTTGGCCGCGGCGCTCCAGCCTTTCTTGCTCAGACCGCCATAGCCCAGCAGCGCCCGGAACTGGTTGAAAACCGGCGGGACACAGGGATCCTGGTTGAACACGTGCGGCCGGCAGGGCGGAAGCGGGATGGTTGTTCCAGGATTCGTGACAATCTCTCCCGGCACTTGTAGATAGGCATGGCTGCCGCCGATGAAGAATTCTCCCAGACGAAAGCTGGTGTAAAAAGTGCTGGCGTTGATCCGGCCTTTCTTGGAGTCATAGTCAAGCTGCCACTCCACATCGCTGCCGGAACTGGTGCGCAGGCGGAGGCGGGAGACAATCGGCGACGACCGTCGCGGCTCGGTCAGGAAGGCAATCCCCGTAAAATCCGCTGTGGTGGTGAGCACGGTGCGTCTGCCGTTCAAGGCGCCGCCAAAGTTCGGATCGAAGAAATATTTCTGCTTTACTTCCCAGGAAATGAATTCGTCGGCCCCGGCGGGAGCGCATTCAGTCGCGAGAGGAGTCGGCTGCACCTCATCCTTGCCGGGTTCCGTGCAGTCGGCGTGAGCGTGCTTGAAATACAGGCGCTGCACCAGGCCGACTTCCACCTCATTGGTATTGCTGAGAATGTCGCGAAAATCAAAGTGAATGATCGAAGGAAAGCTCTCGATTCCGTTGGTGTAGCGGTAGACCACGCGTGGTTCAATGGTGTGTTTGATCTTTCTTCCCGCCAGCGTGTGGTCAAACACTCTACCCAGCGTAGGCGGACGAATCTCAAAGCTGGATTCAATCGCGCGCCGGTTCAGCACGTCGTATATGGGCGTGGCCGGTGTTGGTGTCTGTTGTTGAGAATAAATCGTGTTGTGCAACGCAACTTCCGGGCGGAAGGTCCATCCGCGATAGAACACCGGCAGGCTGATCTCCGGATCTACGTCAAAGCGGCCCACCACGCCCGGCGTGACGAACCCCGGTTGGCTGCGTCTCAGGCCTTCGGCCGCAACATCCGCCGACCAGTAAAGCGGCAGCCTGGCGATCGGCCTGTCCACGCTGGCGATTTCAATTCCCGGTATATGGAGAATGGTGATGACATCACTATTGTTCTTGCTCTGGAAGTTCTGGTACCTGGATCCGAAAGCGTTCAGCGAAAATCCTTGTATGTTCTTGGCTACGAATGCCGTTGACTTCACCTCGGAGTCTACTGCCTGGGAAAAGTTGTCGGTAAAAGCCAGCCGGAAGAGAAACGAGCTGAGGTAGTCCATGGAAGCGACGCCGCGTATTTCGTGCGCAAACATAGTTTCACCGACCAACTTAACGTCTTCACCTCCCTGGGGAAACCGCTTTGGCTTTCCGTCAGCGTCCTTCCCGAGCAGACCGCGGTCGAGCACTTGAAAATAATTCAAATTGAGATAGGAGTTTTGGGTGGGCTTGGAGTGGAAGCTTTCCTGTAGCGACCATCCACGTTTGGAAAGATATTCTCCGCCCAGGGTGGCGTCCATGCTGCGATTGATGGCCCAGTAAAAGGAATCTCCCAGAATGGTGCCTTTACTGCTGGAGGTGCCGAAATTGGGGATCAGGAAGCCGCTCTGGCGGCCCAGTCGCTCTACCGGCGGCGCGACGTACGGAAGATAGAAGACCGGTACACCCTTCAGACGGAACGTTGTGTGGTAAACCTTGGCGGAGGTTCCAACGCGCAGAATGATCTTTTCGGCGTTAAAGGTCCATTTGGGATGAGGGAGTTCGCACGAGGTCACCGATCCATGATGCAGGACGTATTCATCCGGCCCGGTCTGTGCCACGGTCCTGCCGGTAAAAGCAATGGGGTTCGACGAGGTTAGCGTAACGTTCCTTCCCCGCAAACGCGCACCGGTTGTTCCCTTCACGTCATAAAACAGGCCTGTCTGGCTGTGAACGTTATACGTGCCGTGGCTGGCCGTGATATGCATGTCGCGCCTGCCTCCATCAAAAGATGCGTTCCCTGTGACGGTGGCGTTCCCGGATGCGCGGTCGTACGTGACGGTATCGCCATGGAAGATGTTGTCGGCGAAAGTGATCTCGACGTCGCCGCGCAACGTATAGACTTCGCCGGCCTCTTCGCATTCCCGTGCCGTAATGGTGACGGGCTGGCTCTCACTGATGGCGAACTTCGGTTTGGACTTCTTTGCGACCTGGTCACTGGCTGGGACCGTCTTGCCGTTTTCATCAGCCGCGGGACCAGGCTGGCGTGTTGCCGGCGGCGCGGTGAGCACAACATGACAGGGCCCGCTCTGCGCTGGAGCATTCTGGGCTGATTCGTCCTGCGGATGCGCCTGGCTTGTCACTAGGGGTGCACCGACAAACAGATGACAAACCACCGCCGCTGTGATAACAAAGTGAAGTTGGGAGCGCATGCCGTAGAAGACCGGAATTGGCAAGGTAACATGCCCAGTTTTGGAAAAGCAAAATCTGTTCGGGGCTACGCGGTTGTCTCCCGCTTCTGGCGAAATTTCGCAACCTTATCCCATGACCTGCTCCGTTTGCGGTAACCCGTACCCATGCGTCCATAGCGGACGACGGACCTCCGTCCTGCTGGATAGCGATCGACTGCAAGAACGGGAGAACGAAACTCAGGAGAGCGAGGATCGCGCAGGCTTCACGGGCAGCTCACAGAGGACCGCTGTTTCCGTGGACGCATCCGGGCGGGGCCCTTTGCCGTCGGGAGGGGCAGAGACCAACAACTGGCCTGTGGAGCAGGCATGGCGACAGGAAGTAGCTGCGCGGGTACAACAGCATCGCGCTAAGCGTCGTAAACGCTCTGATCCCAATGCATTGGAGCTGAATTTCCCGGCGGACACGCCGATTTCCTTTACCGCACCAGCAGAGGAGTTTTCTCTGCGGGCTTCCCGGGTCGAAGCGCCAGCCGCCAGACCGGAGCCACCCAAAATCATTCGCTTCCCCAGGCCCGCCGCGGCCTATACACCTATCGTGCAAAAAACTGTTGTCGATGATCTGGAACTGGCGGACCCGGTCTGGGAAACGCCGCGCATCCTGGACACGCAGGTAGACGATACGCAGGTAGACGATACACCGCTGGAAACTCCACCCGAGGCCGAGCAGATGGAGTTGTTACCCAGCTTCGCCGATATCCGGCTGGACGATGACGAGGACGAAAACCGCATCAGGAACGTAGATGAAGAAGACGATTGGCTTCCCCAGCCCGCGCCACTGTCGCAACGTTTCGTTGCCGGACTGGTGGATGCGGGGATCGTGTTCATCGCCATGGGAGCGTTTGTTCTGACTTTCCTAAAGCTGGCAGAGGAAGTTCCCCAGTCACGCATGGTTACTTTATGTGCGCTGGCCATTGGTGGAATGTTATGGCTGCTGTTCCAATACGTTTTTCTGGTCTACGCGCGCACCACGCCCGGCATGCAAATGGCCCAGCTTGAGCTGGCCGCGTTTGAGGGCAGACCAACATCGTTAGTGGCACGGCGCAGCCGCGCTCTGGCCAGCGCTCTCTCCTGCTTCTCTCTGGGTCTGGGCTACGCCTGGGCGCTGGTGGACGAAGATCGCATGAGCTGGCATGATCGCATCAGCCAGACGTATTTGAGATCGGGAGATCGGATCATCGGGTAATCGGGAGATCTGGCGACGTGCGCCTTCGGCGCTTTCTAAGCCCACTTCTTGCCACGGAATCCACGCCTTGCAAACGTCTCAATTTGCTAACATCAGATAGATGGCATTCACAGATCAGGTTCGAGTTCGATTCGCGCCGTCCCCGACGGGACAGATCCATGTCGGCAACGTCCGCACCGCGCTTTTCAACTGGCTCTTTGCCCGGCAGAAGAAGGGTGTGTTCATTCTGCGGATTGAAGACACGGACCTGGAACGCAGTGAAGCCCGCTACGAGACCCAGTTGATGGAAGACCTGAAGTGGCTGGGGTTGGACTGGGACGAGGGCCCCGACGTAGGTGGACCGTATCCGCCGTATCGCCAGTCAGACAAGATGGACGTTTACCGCGGTTATGCGGAACGGCTGATCAAAGAGCAAAAATGTTATTACTGCTTCTGCACCGCCGAGGAACTGGAACGTGAGCGGCAGCAGGCGCTGGCCGAGCAGCGTGAACAGGTCTATTCCGGCAAGTGCAGAAATCTGGATCCGAGCGAAGCCGAGCGCCGCCGGGCTGCCGGTGAGCTGGCGGCCATCCGCCTGAAGATTCCCGCGCATCCAATCAAGTTCCACGACATTGTTCGTGGCGACGTGGAGTTTTCCAACGAAGTGGTGAGCGATCCCATCATTGTGCGTTCCAGCGGCATGCCCGTGTACAACTACGTGGTGGTGATTGACGACGCGGACATGAAGATCACCCACGTAATCCGCGGCGATGATCACATCTCCAATACGCCCAAGCAGGTGGCGGTCTATGAAGCTCTGGGGCTGCCGGTGCCGGAGTTCGCGCACCTCTCGACGATCCTCGGACCGGATCGTGAGCGGCTGTCGAAGCGTCACGGCGCGACCTCGGTCGCCAATTTCCGAGATATGGTGATTTTGCCCGAGGCCCTGATGAACTATCTGGCCCTTCTGGGCTGGGCGCCAAGCGGAGGCGACCGCGAGATATTTCCCAAAGACGAGTTGATCAAAGAATTTGCTCTGGAGCGGGTCACACCATCGCCGGCGATCTTCGATATGGAAAAACTTCACTGGCTCAATCGCCATTACATCAAGCAGGCTGCGCCGGAGCGGGTCCATGCCATGGCCAGCGAGGCGTTTCAGCGCGCGAATCTATTGCCCGCCAATATGAACGGCGCCATCAGCGGATGGGCGTCAAAGCTGGCGGATTTGCTGGTTCCGTATGTAGACCAGCTTGACCAACTACCGGACCGTGCACGCGCTATTTTTCAGTACGACGCAGCCGCGGCGCTTGCTTCGCCGGAGAATGCTGAAGTGTTTTCTGGCGAGAAAACTCCAGCCGTCGTGCAGGCCTTCTCCCATCGTGCAGGCAGCGAATCGCCGCTCACGCCGGAGCGCTTCAAAGCCATCATGGATGAAGTGAAGGCAGAAACCGGGGCCAAAGGCAAAGACTTGTTCCATCCCGTGCGCGTGATGCTGATTGGTTCTCACTCCGGCCCGGATTTCAACAAACTGATTCCGTTGATTGAGGAAGGCAGCCGACTTGATTTGCCGGTGCATGTGAAGAGTGTTCAGAGGCGCGTGCAGGAGTACAGGGCAGCGCAAGAGCATCGGAAATGAAACCGCACTTCCGCTTCGAGTTCACTTTTCCCATGAACTACGAAGTCAGAAAGCTGGAATCCGCTCCACTGGCGCATCCCCTGGAAAAGCTGTATCAGTACCCCGCGGAGATTGAAGAGGGTGACCGCAGCGGCACATATCTTCGAGTTGTGCCTAAAACCGGGCCTGCGTGGGTTGGCTTTTTTGCGCTGGGATTTGATTCAGATCAGGTGGTCAGCGCGGTGTGTTCCTGTCCTGATCCGGACACGCTCTGCGCCGTGGCCGGTGGATATGCCTACATTGTGAAGGCCACGGATCCCACGCAGTGGTTCCGCATCGAGCAGCGTCCTGTGGTTGACATGAGGGCGCTTCACGAATTGCAGTTGCTGCTTTTCACCGGGTTCACGGCCATCACGGCCCTCGGGCCTGGTGGCCTGGCATGGACAACCAAAAGGCTCTCCTGGGAGGGCGTTACGATTTCAGAGATCAACGGCGAAACGCTGCTGGGCCGCGGCTGGGACGCGATTTCGGACAAAGAAACGCCGTTTGAGGTGGACCTGAAAACTGGCCAGCACACGGGCGGCGCGGGGCCTTAAACCGTATATCCTGCGATCGCGTGCCTTGCGGTGCCGTGTTCCGAATCCGGAAGGAACCCACGCTTCGCTCACGCCAACTTGCGCCACAAGCGTATAATTGAACATGGCGACAAACCCGCAGCCCGCCTCGCAAAAAGAGATGAAGCTGCTGAATGCCAGGTTCCAGCAGGTACTAGCCAAGGTCGCCGAGAACCGTCCGGGCGAAGACCTGGAGATCATCCGCAAGGCCTACGATTTTTCTCTGAAGCACCATCAAGGCCAGACCCGAGCTTCGGGCGAGCCTTATCTTATCCATCCTATCGAAGTGGCCCTGGTGCTGGCCGATATGAAGCTCGATTCCACCGCCATCGCCGCCGGGCTGCTGCATGACGCCATTGAAGACACTCCGGTCACGCACGATGATATTCGACGCGGCTTTGGCGATCAGGTAGTCCACATTGTTGAGGGCGTCACCAAGATCGACAAAATCGATCTGGCCAGCCGGGAAGAGCGTCAGGCGGAAAATGTGCGCAAGATGGTGCTGGCCATGGTGGATGACATACGCGTAGTGCTCATCAAACTGGCGGACCGGCTGCACAACATGCGCACGCTCCAGCATCTGCCCGAGGAACGGCGACTGAGCGTTTCCCGCGAGACGCTGGACATCTACGCTCCGCTGGCCCATCGCCTGGGCATGGGCAAGGTGCGCGGCGAACTGGAAGACCTGGCGTTCTCTTACGTGGACCCCATCGGCTATGAGCAGGTGCGGGAGGCTGTGGAATCGCGACGCAAAGCCGGAGAATCTTTCCTGGCTAAAGCCATCAAGATTTTCCAGCAAAAGCTCAAGGAAAACGGCGTTGAGGCCAAAGTCGATAGCCGTATCAAGCGCCTGTACAGCATCCACCAGAAACTGGTGCGCCAGCGCATCGCGGTGGACCAGGTTTACGACCTGCTGGCTGTGCGAATTATCACCAAGTCGGTCAAAGATTGTTACACCGTGCTCGGGGCCATTCACCAGATGTGGCGTCCGGTGCCGGGGCGCATTAAAGATTTCATCGCCATGCCGCGCCCGAATCTCTACCAGTCACTGCACACCACCGTGATTACGGAAGATGGCCACCAGTTTGAAGTGCAGATCCGCACGGAAGACATGCACAAGATGGCGGAAGAAGGCATCGCGGCGCACTGGAAGTACAAAGACGGCGATCCCGTTAGCGCCAAGGACGAACAGCGGCTGGCCTGGTTGCGGCAGGTGGTCGAGTGGCAGCAGGACGTCAAAGATCCCAGCGAATTTCTCTCAACCCTCAAAGTCGACCTGTATCCGGAAGAGGTCTACACGTTTACTCCAAAAGGCAAAGTCGTCATCCTGCCGCGCGACGCCAGCGCGATTGATTTTGCTTACGCCATCCATAGTGAAGTCGGACACACCTGCACGGGCGCCAAGGTAAATGGACGGATCGTTCCGTTACGCAACAAGCTGCGCAACGGTGATGTGGTGGAGATCATGACCCAGTCTGGACACAATCCAAGCCGCGACTGGCTGGGCTTTGCCAAATCGTCCCGCGCCAGAAACAAGATCAGACACTGGCTCAACATACACCAGCGCGAACGGGCCATTGAGATCGGCAAGAAGCTGCTGGAAAAGCAGGCCCGCAAATATCGCCTGGCGCTGAAAGACTTCGACGAAAAAGAGATGGACAAGATCGCCAAGGATTATGGCCTGGGCTCCGGGCAGGACTTGCTGGCTGGGATCGGTTACGGCAAGTTTTCCGCCCGGCAGGTGCTGGCCAAGCTTTCCCCCGGCCTGTCAGAAGAAGCGCCTGCGGAAGAATCAACCAAGAGCACAAGCACGCTGAGCACGGTCATCCGGCGCGTCTTTGGCCAGAGCGCGGACGGCGGCGCCATCAAAGTAAAAGGCTACAACGACCTGCTGGTTTACCGCGCGCGATGTTGCAACCCGATTCGCGGTGAAGCGATTGTCGGTTATGTGACGCGAGGCAAAGGAGTGGCGGTGCACGCGGCGAGCTGTCCCAACGTCAATAACCTGATGTACGAAGCCGACCGCCGTATTGCCGTGGAGTGGGCCAAGCCGGCGCGCATCGGCAAAGCTGAAGGACGCGGCACCTATCCGGTGAAGCTGACCGTCTTTTGCGATGACCGGCCGGCCATGCTCAAACAACTCACCGCCGCCATCAGTGACGATGACGCCAATATCCGCAACATTGAGGCCCGCACCGCCGACAGCCAGGCGACAATCGACATCGTGATTGACATCGAAGACGTAAAGCATCTGGAGCGCGTGATCACCGGCCTGCGCAAGATTCCCGGCATCCATGATGTGCAGAGGCTTAATAAAATCTGACCACTGATTTCCACGGATAACACTGATTTATTTTGGTTGAACTCTGGTTCATCGACAGCACCGATTTGTCTTATCCGCGTTTATCAGCGAGAATCTGCGGTTAGGTTTTTTCGGAGGCAAATGCATGAGCAGCTTTACCCGTGAAGTGGTTTCGACCCCCAATGCGCCCAAAGCCATCGGGCCCTATTCCCAGGCCATCAAGGCCAACGGTTTTGTTTTTATCTCGGGGCAGGTAGCCTTGGACCCTGCCACCGGCAACCTGATCACGGGAGGCATTGAGCAGCAGACCGAACAGGTATTGAAGAACCTTTCCGCCGTCCTGCAGGCTTCGGGCAGCAGTTGGGAGAAGGTGGTCAAGACCACGGTGTTTTTGAAGAACATGTCAGAATTCGCCCAGATGAATGAAATCTATGGGAAGGTCTGCAAGAATGCTCCGCCCGCGCGTTCCACAGTGGAAGCGGCGCGCCTGCCGAAGGACGTCTCGGTAGAGATCGATCTTATTGCGCTCGCTTGAATCCTGCTATTGGGAGACCCATGTTGACGAAGCGCTTTGCTTTTCTGGCCCTGATGTTCCTGACAGTTTCCACCTGTGCCCTGGCACAAAAGTCGGAAGTAGCGTTCGTTGCCGGCTCAACTTTTTCCCCGGGTGTTACCGGCCATGGCGTCTGTGGGGACGCTATTCCGGGCTGTATTACGCCCACAACTCCCACCCATTTCTCAATCGACCAAGGGTTTACTTTCGAGGGGTCTTATGCCTATCGCCTTGCCGATTTCAAGCTGGCTTCCGTACATCTTGAAGTTCCTCTGGTGTTTTCGCCGTCACGGAAAGCGAATACCTTCTCGCAGCTCAATCGCGATACTTTTTCCACTTTCTTCTTTACACCATCGGTGAAGTTGAAACTTCTTCCCGCATCGGGGGTCTCCCCGTTTTTGAGCGCGGGCGGAGGGATGGCACATTTTGTAGACGGAACAACGGCGAATACGGGAGCATTCCAGTTGGGCGGAGGTCTCGACTTCAAAACCCACTTGCCTTTACTCGGCTTCCGGGTCGAGGCGCGTGATTTCATCACCGGACGCCCAGGAACAAACTCCTTTGGGAATGTAACCAGTGACCATTTGCAGCACATCTTTGTGGGTGGAGGAATAACTCTGCATTTTTGAGAAAAGATGGATGCGGCGCTCCACATCCAGTCGGCGCGGCCTGAAGAACCAGTCCGCTCAGGCCGCGCACAGGCAGTTTCTCACCCGAGTGCCGACGGAAATCGTTTAAGATTAAAGGACGCTGCTAAGCCAATGCCATTTTTTGTGGAGAGGGAGGACTGGCCCTATGATTCTTAGGCGCTTTGCTGTTCTGTTCCTGATGTTCCTGGCCGTTTCAACGTGCGCTTTGGCGCAAAGGGCCGACGTAGGTTTTGTGGTCGGCGAGGCGTTCGCGTCCGACACTACGGCGTCAACGGGGATTATATGCATCACTGCCCCTTGCCCGAGCGCTTTCACCGTTCACACCAGCCACCATTTTTTCTATGCTGGAGAGCTGGGATTTCGTGTCGCCTATTTCAAGGTCGCTTCCGTGCACCTGGAATTGCCGATAACAGGCGTACCCTCCGCCCCGGTGAAGCTCACCAGTTCTTTGACTTTTACGCATCTTACTTCCATATTCGTTACTCCATCACTCAAGGTAAAATTGCTGCCGCACTCGGCCATCTCGCCGTTTGCCAGCGCCGGCGTTGGTTCGGCGCATTATGATGACGGAATCAACGCTGCCACTAAGTTTGCCTACCAGCTGGGAGGGGGCTTGGATTTCAGATCTCCAATCCCACTCTTCGGATTTCGCGCGGAAGTACGCGACTACATCAGCGGTGTGCCCAACTTCGGCCTGGTTTCGGTTGCCACCGGCTCAAGCTCCCAGGTCAGCACTCACAGAAATAACGTTCTGGTGGGCGGCGGGATCGTGGTGAAGTTCTGACAAAAAAGCCTTCCCGCCAGGGGAAGGCTCTTTGCTTTTCGGAAATGCAGGCTTATGAAGTTTTAAGTACTGGCGCCTTCGATACGGTCGCCTTGACCACTTTGCCCGACTTCAGGCAACTGGTGCAGACGCGCACTTTCTTGTTAGCGCCGTTCACCCTTGCGTGTACCGGGCGTAGGTTCACATTCCAGCGTCTACGGCTGACGTTGTGGGCGTGGCTGATCTTGTTTCCAAACTGCGGCCCTTTGCCGCATATATCGCAAACTTGTGCCATTTCGGATTGCTCCAGGATCTGACTCGGAAGGACTTATTAAAGAAGCTTCAGAGCGCGTTGGTTAAAGGTAAATTTTACAGGAAGTTAGGGCATCCAGGCAAATTGGCCGTCGCGACCGAAAATGGGGGTCGTTCTTCGGTTCACAGCTGACTGGAAAAAGCGCAACGGCAGCGTTAGGATAGTCCCGACTGGAGTAAGCGTACCCGTATCCGACCCATGCCAGCAATCACTCTGACAGTGAACGGAACCGAGCATAAAGCTGAGTGTGCATCCGGAGAATCTTTGCTCTCAGTATTGCGCAACCGGCTTGGACTGACCGGAACAAAGTACGGCTGCGGCGAAGGCCAATGCGGCGCCTGCACGGTGTTGCTTCGCGGCAAAGCCATCCGTTCCTGCCTTACTCCCGCCGAGTCAGTGGTTGGGCAGAAGATCGTGACCATTGAAGGCCTGGCGGTCAATGGCCAACTGCATCCGCTGCAGCAGGCATTTCTCGACGAAGAAGCCTTCCAGTGCGGATACTGCACGTCGGGCATGATCATGTCCGCGCATTCAGTGCTCGCGGCGCATCCTCATCCTTCCGATCAAGACATCATCCAGTCCATGGACGGTAATGTTTGCCGTTGCGGCACGTATCCGCGGATACTGGCCGCCATCCGCCGTGCCGCGCAGGGAGCAAAGAAGCCATGAAAGAGTTCGACTTGAAAGAACTGGCGCCAGCGCACCCCATGGACAACGACCTGTGGGAAGCCGAACAACATGCGGTGGAGCCGCTCGGTCATCTCTTTGAGGTCAACCGTCGTAATCTGTTCAAGCTCCTGGGGGCCGGGCTGGTGGTAGGTGTATTTAGACCAGGAGCATTCGCGCAGGAGTCCGGCCGCGGGGGGCGCGGTGAAGAAATACCGCGCGACATTGCTTCCTGGATGCACATCGGCGCGGATGGAAAGATTACGGTCTTCACCGGCAAGGTGGAGATGGGCCAGAATATCCGCACTTCTCTGGCCCAGCAGGTTGCCGAAGAGCTGCATACGCAAACGAACAGCATCAGCATGATCATGGGTGATACTGATTTGACTCCGTTTGACCAGGGTACGTTCGGGAGCCGTTCGACGCCCCAGATGGGGTCCCAGCTCCGCAAGGTGGCGGCTACCGCCCGCGAGATGCTTCTGGACATGGCGGCCCAGCGCTGGCAGGCGGACCGCAGCTCACTGGTTGCGCACGACGGCGCCATCACCAACCCGAGCAGCAAAGAGAGCGTCAGTTACAGCGAGCTTACGCACGGCCAGAAGCTGGTAAAGATCGTGGCCAACGATTCCGCTCTTACACCAGCCACGCAATGGCATATTGCTGGAACGTCGGCGCCGAAGGTTGACGGCAAAGCTTTCGTGACGGGCGTTCATAAGTACACTTCAGACATGGCGCGGCCGGGCATGCTCTACGGCACGGTGCAGCGTCCGACAGCGTTCAATGCCAAGCTGGCTTCGCTGGATACAAAGGAAGCGGAGAAGCTGCCTGGCGTTAAGATCGTGCGTGACGGCGATTTCGTCGGCATAGTCGCGCCTGATCCGCAGTCGGCGCTCAACGCCCGCGAGGCGCTCAAGGCTGAGTGGAACGCGCCGCAACAGATTTCCGAGCCTGCGCTCTTTAATTCTCTGCGCGAGGAAACTGACGGCGAATCTCGCCGGGGCGGCGGTGGACGTGAAACCGGCTCGGTGCGGACGGCGATGGCCTCGGCGGCAAAAACTTTGGCGCAGACTTACACCGCGGCTTACATACAGCATGCGCCGCTGGAGCCACGCGCCGCCATCGCGGAATGGGAAGACAACAAGCTGATTGTATGGACAGGCACGCAGCGGCCTTTTGGAGTGCGCGAAGAACTCGCCGCGGCGTTTCATATTCCGCTGAATCAAGTGCGGGTGCTTGTCCCCGATACCGGCTCGGCTTATGGCGGCAAGCACACCGGTGAGTGCGCGGTGGAAGCTGCGCGTCTGGCAAAAACCGCCGGCAAAGCCGTGAAGCTGGTATGGACGCGCGAAGAAGAGTTTACCTGGGCCTACTTCCGTCCCGCAGGCGTGATTGACGTTAAGAGCGGCATTGCCGCCGATGGCACCCTGCTGGCCTGGGAGTTTCACAACTACAACTCTGGCCCGGCGGGCATCAACACACCGTACAGCGTTGCCAACCAGAAGATTGAATTTCATCCAGCAAAGAATCCGCCACTGCGCCAGGGATCGTACCGCGGCCTGGCAGCCACTGCCAATCATTTCGCGCGCGAGAGCCACATGGACGAGCTGGCCCACCTCGCCGGCATGGACCCACTTGCTTTCCGGCTGAAGAACATGACGGATGTGCGGCTTCGTGCCGCGTTTGAGACTGCGGCGCAGCGTTTTGGCTGGGGCAAACAGGCGGCGACTCCAACGCGCGGCTTCGGCATTGCCGGAGGCTTCGAAAAAGGTGGCTATCTGGCTACGTGCGCGGAAGTCTCTGTGGACCGTTCTACCGGCAGAGTGAAGATCGTTCGCGTGGTGCAGTCTTTCGACTGTGGCGCAGTGATCAATCCTAACGGGCTGCGTAATCAGATCTCTGGCGCCATCGTGCAGGGAATCGGCGGTGCGATGTTTGAAGCCGTGCACTTCGAGAATGGCCGCATCACCAATCCTTATTTCGCCGACTATCGTCTGCCCCGCTTCAGCGATGTTCCCCAGATCGAGGTCGAGTTGATCGACCGTAAAGACCAGCCTTCCATGGGCGCGGGCGAAACACCGCTTATGGGACTGGCTCCCGCCGTGGCCGGCGCGATCTTCAGCGCCACGGGAATTCGCCTGCGCAGCCTGCCGTTGATGGCCAAACCGCTTCCCGCGAGTTAGAAACGGTATCCGTCAAGCTCCAGGGTCGTGGCGACGTTCACTGGCTGGCCGTCACAGGTTGCAGGTTTGAAACGCCAATTCATCACTGCGTTTTTAATTTTGTTTTCCAGTGTCTCTGGACCTCGCGTTTGAAACCGCATGGCTGCAACTTTGCCTTCTTTGTCGATGAAGACGTAGAGCCGGACGGTGGCATTGATTTCATGCCGGGCGAGGTTTGAGCGTTCCGGAATAGGAGAATCGACGATCCGGGGCGGGGTCTCATGGTCGCACGTCTCGAACTCCATGGTGTGCGCGGGTACGCTGAACAAAGTTGCATCGACCGGATAAACCGAAATCTGAATCTTCCGGATCTCGATGATCACTCCGGGAGGATAGGCGATTCTAATGGTTTGCGGAAACATCACGCCGTTAACGGTAGTGTAATCAGAGAACTCTTTCTCATTTACAACCAAAACAATGTTGCGGGTTACATCGATACATATCTGGTCTTTGCCAGAATCGTGTTTGGTCTCGACACACCAGGCCTCGATGCCTCTGATTTTGCGCCTGGACACACTTTGCGGAGCGGGCCTGACAAGAAAAATATTCCTCTCCGCGTGCTGCGGGTCCCAGCTACGATCGAATTCAAAGGGCCAGGCGGACGCAATGAGCATTTTGTCGGGATCAAGGTAATTCTTGTTTCCGAGGGTGATTCGCGTTTCGGTGCCGCCAGCCACCGCCATATCGACCCTGGCACGGTCGCGATCGCGATAAACGGCCAGAGATCCCGTCTGCTCTTTGCTTGTCCCGGGATTTACCACTACCGATGCGGAAAGAATGTAGGACCCGAGAACCATGAGATCAGACGTTTTGTGGGCCGCGTCGATGAGTTGCCGGGGTGAAGGTTTGTCTTCTCCATGGGCGCTGGTGGCTGGCATTGCGAGCGCAGCGACAAGGACCGCAAGAGCAGTCTTACTTATCATAGTGGAGCAGTGAGAACACTTCCGTGCCGTCGAACTTTTTGCGCCCGCTGAGGAAGTCCAGCTCCACGACGAATCCCAGTCCCGCGACTTCCGCACCAAGAGATTTAGCCAGTTGCATGCACGCGTTCGCGGTGCCGCCGGTGGCCAGCAGATCGTCGACGATGATTACACGCTGCCCCGGCTTAATGGCGTCTTTGTGGATTTCCAGCGTGTCGATGCCGTATTCCAGTTCGTACTTCCACTGCACCGTCTGAGCGGGCAGCTTGCCCGGTTTGCGGATCGGCACAAATCCGGCGTTCAGGCGATAAGCCAGCGCCGGTCCAAAGATGAATCCGCGTGCTTCAATGGCCAGTACCAGGTCGATTTTGACGTCCAGATAATGTTCGGAAAGAGCGTCAATCAGCGTGGCAAAGCCGACCTTGTCTTTCAATAGCGTGGTGATGTCATAAAAAAGGATCCCCTTCTTGGGAAAATCCGGCACCTCGCGGACCAGGTTCTTGAGGTGATCACAATTGGCGGCGCGCTTGAGCTCCATCTACCATGCTCCTTCAATGCGAAAGGTTGTAAGTCCGGCGACGGGTTCTGCCGGGAGTTCCTGTAAATCATCCACACGCGCGGCCCGCGGTCCCTGCCGCAATTTTTCGCGCAACGCCGCGTGCTGGTGCTCCGTCCCTATGGCCAATGCTTCCACTGTGCCGTCAATATTGTTTCTGACCCAGCCGGCCAAGCCGAGCTGGCGCGCTTCATGGTCTACAAACCAGCGGAAGCCTACTCCCTGTACCCGGCCACGCACAATGTAACGTTTGGCGATCATGGTTCTTTACTTCGCAACCGTCAGGCTGCGGATGCGCTTCCCCCCTGGCTCTGTTCCAGCTTGCATTCGCGCAAATACAAAAACAACGGTAAGGCCAGAGAAACGCCGACAGTAAGCAATGCCAACACCGGCAACCACCGTCCGCGAATGGCAAGCTTTGAGCTTTCAGTTCGCATAAAAACCGCTAACACCACCGCGGAAACCAGAACATCCATGCCAAAAAATGCGCTTATACGATTGGCAAACAGCAAATGCACAAACAGTCGCATCTGAAGTCCACTCGCTGCTACCCAGGGAACAAACTGCCAGTAAGGAAGCAGCGCTCCAAACACGCACAGGACAAGATATATAGTCTTCAGCTTCATTCGTCCCCCGCCGGCTTTTCAGGATTCCGGAATTATGCTCGCGAGAGGTATGCGCCTTCTGCCGTGTCCACGCGGATCCTTTCGCCTTCGTTGATGAACGGCGGGACCTGCACCACCAGCCCAGTCTCGCATTTGGCCGGTTTGGTTACGCTGGACGCGGTGGCTGATTTCAACCCCGGTTCGGTCTCCACCACGGTGAGTTCCACAATCTGCGGCAATTCGATGCCAACCGCCTTGCCATCATAGAACTCTACTTTGATCTGCAAGTTGGGCGTCAGGTAGTCCACGGAGTCACCGAGAACGTCTTTGCTCAGATGGGTTTGTTCGTAGTTCTCCGTGTTCATGAAACAGTAGTTATCGCCATCCTGGTAAAGGAACTCCATGGGGATTTCATCCACAGTGATCTTTTCAATAGGATCGCCGGAGCGGAAGCGGTGCTCAAACATGGCTCCGGTTCGAATGTTCCGCAGTTTGGCCTGGATGAAGGCGCGCAGATTGCCGGGTGTACGATGCTCCACGGTAAAGACCAGATGAAGATCATTGTTGTGCTTGATAATCATTCCTGGGCGCATCTGGGTTGCTGGAATCGCCATGAATTGAACTCTCTCCTTGAAAGTCTGCTTTTGCGTTGGTGAGTCTTGTCTGTCGCTGGCGGAACGGTTGAAACAGAAGTCCGAGCCTATTACGGGCAAAAGAACAACGGACGAACTAGAAAGTTTACCTCAAACCGCGCTAATGCACCTGCCTTGCGCTTGCAACACATTGTTGGCATTAGAAATAGTCCGGTTTTCCTGCCTTTTGACGCACCTTTGCGCCAGGTGCCAGAACTGTCGCATGCGACATTGATTGTGACAGTCTTGGCACAGCGCGCTCTCTGGGAGCGTGGCAAAGGCCTTAATATTCAATAACTTATTATAAATCTGATACTTGGCAGGCAGTGTGCATAAGTACTGGCACAGGCAAGCCATGAAGTCTACAAAGAAACGCGCTACTATCGTCGTCTTCCTTCTCACACTCACATTAGCTGCGAGCTCCTTGTTTGGGCAGCGCAGAAAGTTATCACCTGAGCTGGCGGAGAAACGCGACAATCCCGGATCGCTGTTCCATACGCAAGCGCAGGAAGAGCCCATCGATGTTATTGTGCAGGCCCGGCCAGGCGCTGCGCTGGACAAGCATCGCCAGAAGATGGTGACGCTCGGCGCCAGTCACAGGAGCAGCCTGGACATCATTAACGGGAGCGTATTCCGCATTCCCGCCAGCATGTTGTCCGTGCTCGAGCAAGATCCTGACATAGCCTACGTTTCTCCAGACAGGAAGACCATACACTTGTCGCAGGAAGACTTTGTTCTGGATGCCACGCAATCCTCCGGAGTGATCAACGCCGGCTATACCGGCAACGGTATTGGCGTAGCGATTATCGATAGCGGTATTCGCGTCAACCATCCCGACCTGCAGAATCTTAGTACCGGCGCGTCGCGGGTGGTGTACAGCCAGAGCTTTATTCCTGGCCTTGATGCCAGTGATCAATACGGCCACGGGACGCATGTAGCAGGCATCATCGCCGGCAACGGCCAGGTTTCCGACTCATGGATGCAGGGTGTCGCAACCAGGGTGAACCTGGTCAACCTTCGCGTGCTCGATGCAACTGGCTCCGGCACGGACAGCGCGGTGGTTGCGGCGATCCAACGCGCCATTCAACTCAAGAAGACGTACAACATTCGCATCATCAATCTTTCTCTGGGACGCAGGATTTCCGAACCTTATCTCCTGGATCCAATTTGCCAGGCGGCGGAGCAGGCGTGGAAAGCCGGCATCGTTGTGGTAGTAGCCGCGGGAAATTTCGGCCGCGACAACACCATGAACACCAACGGTTATGCCACCATCACCGCTCCAGGCAATGATCCGTATGTGATCACAGTGGGCGCAACCAGTACCCACGCAACCGACGGCGTGAATGACGACACCGTCACCAGCTTTAGCTCGAAAGGCCCAACGCTGCTTGACCACGTAATCAAGCCTGATCTGGTCGCACCCGGAAACCGCCTGGTTTCTCTGTCCGTTCCAGGCAGCACGCTGGACCGGAACTTTGCCGTCAATGAAGTTGATCCGGATTTGTATGGGAGCTATTCAAATACCGCGTCCTACTTTCGCCTGAGCGGTACCAGCATGGCGACACCCATGGTGAGCGGAGCAGTCGCGCTCATGCTGGAGAGGGTTCCTTCGCTCAGCCCCGATCAGGTCAAGGCGCGGCTCATGAAGACCGCCAGCAAATCCTATCCGGCTTTCAGCACAGAGACTTCGACGAGCGGTGCGTCCTTTAACATTCAGTACGACGTTTTCACCGTCGGCGCCGGCTATCTGAACACCTACGCAGCGGTAGCAAGCAATGACACCCCTTCAGGGTCGGCGCTTTCGCCGGTTGCTGTGCGGGACCTAAGCGGAAAAGTGACCTTGAAGGCGGACACCTCATCGGTGTGGAACAACTCCACTGTCTGGGGAACCTCCATCGTCTGGGGGAATACCGTAAATTCCAACTCAATTATTTGGGGCAGTTCGATCGTTTGGGGCAATACAGGTGCGGAGGGCTTCAGTATTGTTTGGGGCACTTCGATCGTTTGGGGTATTACTGACGACGGGGCGACTGGATTCTCCGAACCAAGCGATTCAGATCGGAACTAAATAACAAGGAGCCAACCGTTGCCTGCTTGCAGGCAACCTCGGGAAGTATGCGAGATCTTTCACTGATTTCGAAGGCTTTCATCGCGGCCATTGTCCTGCTTGGAGCGGCGGTGCTGGGGAACGGCCTGTTGCATTGGTCGTCCAGCAAGCCGCTCGAATTAGTGGCGCTTCTTGTCATCACGTTGATTGCTTCCCGGTTCAGGGTCCGGTTGCCTCGCATTAACGGCACCATGTCTGTCAACCTGCCATTTCTCCTGATTGTCGCGGTCATGCTAAGCACGGGGGAAGCGTTGATGATCGCGGCCATGGCCAGCTTGTTTCAATCCATACCTAACGCAAAACGCAAAACCACGCTGCTCCAGTCGGTCTTCAACTCCGCGACCATTACCAATGCCGTGGCCGCGGCTGCGCTGGTTTTTCATTTTGCCGCGCACCGTGGCCTGCCTATGTCTCTGGCGATTGCCGCGGCCGGCGCCGCATTCTTTATCGCGAACACGGTCCCTGTCGCTCTGGTTCTATGGCTGGCGGAAGGAGAAGATCCAGTCAAGATGTGGATCAATATGGCCCGACTGTCGTCTCCCTACTACGTGCTAAGCGCAGGAGTCGCAGCCATTGTCTGCGTTGCGTCCCGGTTTGCTCTGTGGGGCCTTGGACTGGCGCTGCTGCCACTCATGTACTCAATCTATACTTCGTACCGGATCTACTTTGCTGTCCCGGCAGCGGAAGAGCAAGCTCCGTCAGCCAAGCCGATGGGCCGGGCCGAAGTGGGAACGCCGTCGTCAACTACCGCCATTGTTAACTAGCGCTCTTTTCCCTGGCAGGCAGCAGAAAAAGCAAAATCATAAAGAGAAGTGCTATTCCTGAGAGGATCGCTCCCGCTTTGCGGTCCCATGTCCGCGAAAAGATAACGTGCACGCTGTTTGTGCCGGGTGGAACGGGAATGATTGTTTGTCCTGTATCGGCTTGCGTTTCAGCGATTACCGAATGGCCATTCACCTCTGTCTTCCATGCCGGATAATCAAAGAGGTGCAGAACCAGCCGGGATGGCTGTGTCACGACGGCCCTGAAGGATTTTGATTCCGGCGTCCAGTCGTCTATCTGAATCTGACCTGTACCGCCCTCGACGACAACTTCCGGGGCGTCCCGTTGGACTGCTTCGACGTCTCCGCGCGTGGGCACATACTCCTCCACGCTTTCGTAGCCAACACCTTGCTCCAGATTGTCATGCATCTCTTCGAGGTCAGAAGCTTTGTCCCACCACGGAGGCTGCATCCAATGCCAGACAGCCGCCAACGTGACGAGCATGGCCGCATAGATCAGCGCCCGAGGCAGCCAGCGGCGTACGCCTAGCGCCATAAGTAGGGCAAGGGCGGCATTCAGGCACAACAGCCAGCGCCACGGGAGCTGAACGAAACGTAACTCGGGGAGATATTTCCAGAGGACGAGCGTAAAGGGAAACATGAGAAGCGCCGCTGCGCCGCCCCAGACTGTAACCGTCCACCAGAGATCGGGATATTCGCTGCGCCGGCGTCGAGAGAGCAGTACAGCCACGCTCAGGACCGCTATCTCCAGAATAGCCACGAAAGAAACCAGAAAGTTGAAAAGGTTGTGCTCCGGGTCAGCGATCACGGTGAAAAGAAAATTTGATTGTGGGCTTACTCCGAGAGACAGGACTCCGGCAATATGCACCCACTGTTTTTCATACGCGACTGGCAAAATATAAAAACCCGCCAGTGCTATCCCCAGCGCGCAGGCGCCAGCTCCATACAGCAGAACGCGGGGTGATCGACGTCTGAACGCGGCCACTCCCGCCAGCAAGACGAGTGAATAGTTGACCATCACCGCGGCGGGCAGGTTCGTCAGCCAGACGGCAGCCACCACCAGCGCAAGGTATACCATGGTTTTTCTTGCCTTGCGGCCGTCGCCGGAATCGTGCGCAAGACGCAGCACCAAGAGCAGCAGAAGAGGAAGCCAGGCGCCGGCCATCATCTCGGCAAAAGCGCTGCGCCAGTAGACAATCACCAGGTGGTAGGGGTTCACGGCGTACAGTACGGCCACAAAGACCGCATGTTGGCGCGGCATCCATCGGCGCGCCAGCGCAAACATGGAGCATCCCGCGGCGGTCAGGACAGTCCAGATGTATATGCCCGGAACGAGCGCCCAGGGAAACACCGTGCCTAATCCAGCCCCGAACATCCAGGAAGCCGGCGGGTAGAAGATGAAGCGCGGCTCACCGTATCCATAGTTGGCCATGGGCGCCCAGCGGGGATAAAAGACTCCCTGCTGCCATTGCCTGGCCACTTCCATCCACGAATTTATGTGGAATTCAAAATCGTGTCCGGAGGGAATGCCCAGCCAAAACATGGGAACCAGCACCGCGAATGCGGCGGCGGCAATGATTGCCGGGGCGGCGAGAGAACCGAGCGCCCTCAAACGAGATGGTGTGGGACCTGGTGCTTCGGTCGGAGTAGCTTCGGCCACTGTTTAGTTAGGACCCCGGATCACTGATTAGATTCCGATATCGCAACCATCTTAAGGATTACCGCATAAGAGCCGCTTTCATCAACAATAATCTTCTGGCCGAGGTTGGCGAAAGATTTCTGGAAGTCAGGATCATTGATTACATCATCGATGTCAGGACGCGCGAAGCCAAGGAGCCTGTAGCTGCCCGGAGAAACGCCGCGCAAGGCAAATTTGCCCTTGGTGTCAGCGGTGGCCCGTCGAAAAAGTTCAGCGGGGCCTGGCTTGGGAGTATCCGGTATAAGAAGCACAGGGCCGCGCGCGGGCTGGTCTTTGTCGTCGAAGAGAGTTCCTTCGATATGCCCGCCGTCCGGACTAAGGACCAATTCAATGTCTCCGCGTCTGCCGCTGACCACAACATCGTCTTTCGGCATGTCATGACCGGATAGAATCACTGATTTCAGATAATAATCCTCCGGCAGGCCGGGGACGTTCACGTGGTAGTGGAACTGCGGATGCAGTTGCACATCAAAGATAAATTCCGCGCGGTTCGCGCTTGTGCGAATGCGGGGAGCAACGACCTCAGCAATGAAGTCAATGGTGACGTGGTTCACCGCCGTGCGTCTGGGGCCTTCAATGGTGACGTGACCTCGACCGCCAAAGTCGGGCAATGCGGCCAGTTGTACGTTTTGTATGCCCTGGTTCCCGACTTCCACCGTGCGCTGGTCAGAAAAGTTTTCACTTTCGTCGGTAAAGCTGGTACGCAGCGTGTACTGGCCGGGCGGCACTCCACGGACCTCAAACGTTCCATCGCGCGGAGAAACTTTTGCCGGCACGCCCGCGTCTTCAAGGTATTCGGTCCAGTAAGCGGAAACGGCAGCGCTTGTGGCGGGCTGCCCGGTAAGTCCATTTACCACGCGGCCTTTGATCGTCACACTGGGCATGGCGAAGAACATAAAGTTTGCCCGTACTTCGTCGCCGGGACTTACGGGCAGCTGCTGCGCTTGAAGAAAATCACTCGTATCTGGATAAAACAGCTGCGGGTAGAGGAAGGACGGTTCGGAGGCAGTTTCCACGTTGTCTTGCGGCTCTCCAGGTTGTACTCCGCCGTTTGCGCCGCGAGCAACAGTGGCGCGTTGACCCCTGACGGCTTGGGCAGGGACGGCCTGGGTGGGAAAGAGGTCAAGAACACCGTCGGGTGGCTTGTGTTTGGCCCAAATATAGTATTTGCCTGGCCGCAGACCTGAGATCCGATATTCACCACGGTCATCCGTAAGACCGGTTCCAACCGGCGCCAACAGCATCTGACCCAGACGATAGCGAACGGACAGGACGACAACTTCCACGTTCTGGATCGGATCGCTGTATTCATCCAGGACGTTGCCGGCCACAACGGCGTTCGACATGAGCTGCACCACGGTTTTTATGTTCGCGCCAGAGGTGATTTCAAATATCGGTTGAAATCCCAGCTTGTGACTGTCAGAAAAGAAGCCCTGGCGATCAGCAACCAGCCGATATACGCCGGGATCAACATTCTTGAAGGTGAATCGTCCATCAACGTCGGTGCGCGTTGACTTCCTGGCCTGAGGTCCTCTGACTCTTTGCAACGATACTTCAGCACGAGGGATGGGCCGGCTGTTTTGCGCGTTGATCACCACGCCTTCAACAAGGGCGCTTTCCTGCGGAGCGTCGGCGGGTTGTTGCGCCAGACCAAACACCGCATGCATGAGAACGGCGATAATGAGCAACGTTCTGTAAACAATTACCATTTCTCGTGTGGCACAGACGCCCTCGACTGTGGCGGCCTTTCTATCAACGCTCGAAAAATCATGTGCGCGCTTGTCTCGGCCCACATGAAACTTCGGTTAATTTCTGCTGTACTGGTTCTTCTTCTTCTCTTCATGGCGTTGCAGCGCCAGCTGGACCAGGCGGTCAATCAAGTCAGAAAACCGCAGACCAGATGCCGCCCACAACTTGGGATACATGCTGATGGAAGTAAATCCCGGCATGGTGTTGATCTCATTTAAAAAGACCTTACCGTTTTTCGGGTCCATCAGAAAATCCACCCGGGCCAGTCCCGAGCAATCTACAGCCTGGAACGCCCGAACGGCCATTCCTTGCACTTCTTTCATCTGTTTTTTGCTGATCTTAGCGGGGATGACCGGCTGTGAGCCTTCCTCGAGATACTTGGCGGAATAGTCATAGAACTCGGCGCATGGAACAATCTCACCCACCACGGACGCCCGCGGCTCATCGTTACCCAGAACAGAACATTCCAGCTCGCGCGCCTTTTGTTTCTTGCCGCCTACGCCTTGCTCGATCACGATCTTTCTATCGTACGCTGCCGCGGTCTTAATGGCCGGCCCCAATTCCTTCCGATCATGCGCCTTGGAAATACCCACCGACGAACCCAGGTTCGCCGGTTTTACAAATATAGGATACTTGAGTTTGCTCTCCACTATGCGTGTAACTTTCTTGGGGTCCTTTTCCCAATGGCTGCGCAGGATCGTCACATGCTTGACGATGGTCAGACCTGCCGCGGTAAAAAGCTGTTTCATAATGTCTTTGTCCATACCCGCGGCTGAGCCCAGAACGCCCGCACCCACGTAGGGGATGTCGGCCAGTTCCAGCAACCCCTGGATCGTTCCGTCTTCACCGAACGTGCCGTGCAACACGGGGAAGATCACGTCAACCTGTATGCTGTTGTTTGTCCCTTGCGCAGCGCTCTCAAAAGGCATCATGCCGTGTGACTGCGGTACGGGAGGCACAATCACGGCCTCGCCTTTGGCCAGCACGGCGGCGCCGGGCGTGGTCTGGGGATCGCCGGCGCGGAGATGGCGCGCGCTTTCCACTGGCGGATTTTCTCCTCGAAGCAGGCGTTCGGCGTGGGTCTCCGTGAGCCAGTGGCCTTCTTTGGTGATGCCGATGGGCACCACTTCATACTTGTCTTTGTCGATTGCCTTAAGCACGGACGCCGCCGAAAGCAGTGAAATCTCATGCTCACCGCTTCGACCACCGAAGAGAACGCCAACCCTGAGTTTGTTCATCAGGAATACTTTAAAGCAGGCGGCTCTTTTTCTGAAATTCAAACCGGCGCGGGGAAGCCGCTATCGTCAGCCTGGGTCAAGGCCGGAAAGTCGATCTACAGATTGCGGCCGAAAGTGGTCCTCACCCGCTGCGACCTGTGAAAGTAAGTGGTCCAAATGGCTACATAGATCAAGGAGCGTATAGATACAATCAGGTCTTCAGGACGATTTTGCTCTGCCATAGCAAACCCAATGATGCCGAGAATCCCCAGCAGAGCCACAAGCCCAAAATAAATCCAGAGCAAGGTGAAGGCCACGGGTCGCACGTACCAAACCAGGATCCCTGTAGCTACACCAAGAGCAGCACGCGCGAGGTCCAGAATCACTACTATCGTAATGGCAGGAATGTCTGGGCCATTGCGGGAAAGAGTCATGACCTCGGCCAATACGGACAGCGGCCCCATGATGACAAGCACGATGCAGAAGAAAAGCAGCCAGCCCCCAACTGGCTGCAAGCCACGTTTACGAGAAGATGTTGTAAGAGGTATTGCCGACGGAGATGGCTCTAAGGCCACATTTGCCTGGCCTACAATGGGCGGCGGCTCAAACTTGATTGTTGTTTCCCGTCCGCAAAGAGGGCAAAGCGCAGAAGTATCCTGGATTTGTTGTCCGCATCTTGCGCAAAACATAGTGTTCCTGCTTACAGCAGATTTTCCCCATAAGTGGCCCGCACTCGTTCGGACTTGGCGAAATACGCAATTCCGAGTATGAGGAAAAGAGTGTACGGTAATACCGCGATAAGCCAGCCCGAGAGCATGCTGAAGTGCCATGTGGAATAGCGCATGATGAGGGTAACGAACGAAACGATACCCCACGCTGTGAGGGCTACCGCGACGACAAAATAAATCCTGAGCAGCATGATCGCAGCGCGGCTTTGTACCCAGAGAGACACGCCCACTGCAATTCCAAAGGCCATACGCAACAAACCGAGAGAGCTGATAGCACGAAACATGCTGGGTCGAAGCACGAACTGGCTCAGCGTCCACAGCGGCCACACCATCGTCAGGAAGATGCAGAAGACCAGCAGAGGTCCGGCCACGCCTTTAAGGTTGGACGAAGCCGCCCCGTGGGGAGGATATCCCGCCTGCTGAGCCTGAGGTGGAGGTGGAATCGCGCCGTAGTTTGACGCCTGGGTTGCCTGCGGCTCTGGCGACTTTGTAGACTGCCCACATGCCGGGCAGGACTCTGCCGCTGTGGGAACTTCCTGACCGCATCGCATGCAGAACATGGTTGCTTACCTCCAAAAGAATCTTAGCTTTCTTTGTTTTCCGTTATTGCCCGCAACCCTGGACGGTCGCCTGAACCGTGGCTGCCAGCTTTCCTTGACGCTGTTTCCGCAACAGATCATCCAGTGACTTGGCGTGGGCCGGCCTTCAGGATCGCACTATAGGCCAGAAGCAATACAGCTGAGTGGCTCCTGCGCATTCCCTTTCCGGCTACGCTACAGTCCTTGTTCCTTTTTTTCATTGTCGCAATCTTTGCTGACCTCGCGCACAAACTCCGCCAGCTTGCCCTGGCTCTGTTTTTCCAGAAGATCATCCAGGCTTTTGGACTTGGCTTCCGGCTCGCTTTTCAGGATGGCCTTGTAGGCCTTCAGTGCGCTTTCAACACCGGCGGTGTATTGCGCGAGCGTGTCTTTGGCTTTATCAGGGTGCTCGATGATGTAGACAGCGCTGGCGAAAGTGACTTGATAGGAAAGCTGGGGCGCGTATTTGTATCTTGACGCCAGAAAGTCTTCACCGAAGACCAGGGGGCAGATGGTGACGTTGATGTCGGGAACGGCATCGAGCCATACCTTCCCCCAGCTTTTCTCCTGGTACAGACCTTTATCCAACGGGGTTGTTTCCAGCTTGCGCGTGAGCGTCACAAATCTTCTGCGCTCTTCTTGTGTAGACGGCCCGCGTTTAGGTTCATCTTTGGGTTCGTCCTGGGCCAGAGCCAGGAAGGTAAAACAAAACACCATCAACGTAACGAGTGTGGCCTTGTACATTTCTCCTCCGAGTGCGAGCAACCGTCCGCCGACTCTGCTTCAGAGACTTGGCCCATAGTGGCCGCATCTTTATTGTCCGTCAACCCGTACCTTGCAGGCCTTACTGCTGCTTTCGCGCACGAAATCCAGCAGCGTTCCCTGGCTTTGCTTTTTCAGTAGATCGTCAAGCTCTTTCGATTTGGCTTCGGGTTTCGCTTTAAGAATCGATTTGTAAGCGTTGAGAGCGCCCTCCACGCCGGCTACATATTCGGCGACACGGTCGTCCTTCTTCTCGGGGTGTTCAATTAGAAAAGCGCCGGCGGAGAATGTAAGTTGGATCACAATCTCGGGTGAGTATTTGTACTTCTTGCTCATGAAATCGCCCAGCGGGCCAGTGCATAGATGCACAGTAAAATCGGGCACCTCAGCCAACCAGAAAAGCCCCCACTTCCGCTCAGACTGCAAGTCCTTGTCCAGCGGAGATTGTTCCATTTTGTGAGCGATGGCGACAAATCGCTGGCGCTCTTCCGGCGTGGACGGCCCGCGTTTGGACTCGCCCTGGGCCGCGGCAAAAACGCCGAAGCAAACCAGAGCAAGACAGATACCGATGACTCTGCGCATTTTTTCTCCCCCAATGCAGGCAATCTTACAGAATCTTTTTTCCCAGTGCCGACAAAGCCAACTCCACCGCAAGGTCCGCCGTTCGATTGTGTTCATCGATGACCGGATTGACTTCAACGATTTCAAAGCTGGTCATGCGGCCGTGGTCCGCGATGATCTCCATGGCCAGGTGGGCTTCGCGATAACTGGCGCCGCCCCGTACTGGAGTGCCTACGCCGGGAGCATCTTCCGGATCGATCCAGTCCATGTCGAGCGAGATATGATACCCCGCCGTGCCGCGTCCAACGATGCGCAATGCTTCTTCGATGACGGTGCGCATGCCGCGCTCGTCGATATCGCGCATGGTGTAGACCTCAATGCCGACCTGGTGGATGTTTTCTTTTTCGCGCGCGTCGATGTCGCGAACCCCGATCACGACTGTGTTCTCCGGCTGGACTTTGGGAGAGAAGTTATAGATGCCGCCCAGTTCCGCCGGTCCCAGTCCCAGAATTGCCGCCAGCGGCATGCCATGCACGTTGCCGCTGGGAGAAGTTTCCGGCGTGTTGATATCGGCGTGAGCATCAATCCAGATCAAGCCTATCTTTTGATCCTGGCGGCGATAAAACTCAGCCACACCAGCCACAGTGCCTGCGGCCACGGAGTGGTCTCCCCCAAGGACCAGAGGGAATTTTCCCGCTTCCAGGGTCTTCAACACCATATCCGCGTGCTTAGTGCATGTTGCTGTTATTTCCTTTAGATATTTAGCTTTAGGGTCGCCTTCCTTCTTCTGTTCGGCGATAGCCACGGAAACGTTCCCGCCATCTTCCACCACGTGTCCCAGGGCCTCCAGGCGGGCCTCCAGCCCAGCCACACGGACTGCCGAGGGGCCCATGTCCACGCCGCGGCGCGACTGCCCTAAGTCCAAAGGGACGCCAAGGATCCTGATCTTCTTGGGAACAATATTGCTGGCGACAACCGGCCGGCTTGCCGATTCGCTCTTCGTCGCGACTGTTGTAGGTTCCGGGGTCATACATTCCTAACTTTACGGGTCCTAAACCCTACGGGTAAATACGGGTCAGCGTGCGCGCAAAGGGAATGGTCTCACGCACATGTTCCAGACCGCAGGTCCAGGCCACGGCGCGTTCAATGCCCATGCCAAAGCCGGAATGCGGTACACCGCCAAATTTGCGCAGATCCAGATACCACTTAAACGCCGCCTCCGGCAGATCGTGCTCGCGAATGCGCTTCAGCAGCAGCTCGTAGTTGCCGATGCGCTGTGAACCGCCGATAATCTCGCCATAGCCTTCCGGGGCCAGCACGTCCACGCACAATGCCAACTCCGGACGCTGCGGATCGGGCTCCATATAAAACGCCTTCACCTTCGCCGGGTAACGATGGACCATCACCGGTTTGTCAAACTGCGACGAGAGATACGTTTCGTCGGGAGAGCCAAAATCGCCGCCCCACTCGAACTTCGCTTCTACCTGCCCCTTGGCGTGTCCTTCCTGTAGCATTTTGACAGCTTCGTCATAGGTAATACGGGGAAATGGCGGTTTGATGTTTTCCAGTTTGGTTACATCGCGGCCAATGATTTCCAGGTCGGCCCGGCGATTGGCCAGCGCGCTCTGCACCAGATGGCTGATGAAATCCTCGGCCAGCTTCATGATGTCATCAAGCTCGGCATAGGCGACTTCAGGTTCCACCATCCAGAACTCGGTGAGATGACGGCGCGTCTTGGATTTTTCCGCGCGGAAAGTCGGCCCGAACGAGTACACCTTGCCCAGCGCCATGGCCATGGCTTCAATATAGAGCTGGCCGGACTGGGTGAGAAAAGCCTGGTCGTCAAAGTAATCCACTTCGAATAGCGTGCTGGTGCCTTCGCACGCGGCAGGTGTCAGGATGGGGGGATCGGTCAGGGTAAAGCCGCGTTCGTCAAAGAAGTTGCGCGCGGCACGAATGATCTCCGCACGCACGCGCAGGATGGCGCACTGCCGCGGAGTACGCACCCACAGGTGCCGGTTTTCCATGAGGAAATCAATCCCGTGCTCTTTGCGGGCAATCGGGAAGGGATCATCTTCCGGTACGCGTTGGATGACGCGCACATCACTCACGTCTAATTCATAGCCGCCGGGAGCGCGTTTGTCGGCCCGCACTTTGCCGATGACGATCACGCTGGATTCGTCGGTAAGGTTCTTCAGCGCATCAAAAACTTCCGGCGATACCTGGTTCTTGGGCACAACACCCTGGATCACGCCCGTGCCGTCACGAAAGATGGGGAAGATAAGCTTGCCGCTCTCACGCTTGTTATAGAGCCAGCCGCGAATGGTGACAGTCTGGCTGTCATGCCGGCCAATCTCCGCGATGGTGGTGATGGGGGATTCGGTTGTTGTATTCATTGATGGATTCCTGGTAGCCAGATTGCCATAATTGCCACAATCGGGTAATTGCCAAAATTGGAAAGCTTAAAACCTATGCCAGTCGGTGATGCCAAAAACTTACGGCGATTTTTGGCAATCCCATTTACTCCGCCGCTACGCCTGCTGTTTCCAGCTTGCCGTATGCTTCGGCCATCTTGCCGGGAACGTCCATTGCTTCACCGCCTTCGATCTCTAACAGCAGCGCCGGTCCCTTTGCCGCCGATCGCAAGGACTGCATGGTCTGGTCCCAGTCAATGCTGCCTTCGCCCGGGCATAAATGAGAATCACGATCACGCTTGTTGTCATGGACGTGCGTGGAACGGATGCGGTCATGCAGAACGCCAAAAGCCTGATGAACGGAGCTCATCAGGTGCGCGTGGCCTGTATCGAAACAAATTCCCACGTCCTCATAACGCAGCAGTCTGATCAGCTCCATCAACTTCTCCGGTGTCGACAGATCATTGGGGATGTTCTCCAGGAGCAGGCTGACGCCAAGCGGCCGGGCAAACGCGCGCAGATGTTCAATCGCGCTGAGCGCGGCTTCAAATTTGCGCGGATCGTCGGCTTCATCACTGCGGCCGATATGCTGGATGAGAAAACGAAACGGCACATATTCCGCAACTTCAATCGCGCGTTTGATTTCATCCATGGCGTCAATGCGGTTGCGCTTGTCGGCATCCACCAGGTTGAGCGCCTGCCCTCCGGAATGAAAATCGTTGCTCATATAGAGCGGAGAGTGGATGGAATGAAACTCCACTTTCTCTGATTTGAACCAGCTACCCAGTTCACGCACATGGTCTTTATCGTGATAGTTGAAGTGACCGCGCGCGGCGAACAACTCCAGGGCCTGCGCGCCGCCGCGAACCATAGCGTCCAGAAGGCCGGGATGCAGCCGCTTCTTGATGTAAACGTGACTCGACATGGCGCGCAGCATCAGTAACCAACCGCCCTTCCGCCGCCGCGCCCGTCGGACGCGCCGAGGAGCTCCCCGGATTTTGCATCGACGGCAATGCACTCACCGTCACTCCAGTAGTTTTCCTGTTTGATTTTGTGGCCGCGGGCTTCCAGCAGCTTGATGGTATCGGGCGAGAGGCCGGTGCTCTCGATGTAAATCTGGTCCGGCTCCCATTGATGATGGAAGCGCGGCGCGTTCACTGCCTGCTTGATATCAAGCCCGAAGTCGATCACACCCATCAGGATATTGGCCACGGTGGTGATGATGCGCGGACCGCCGGGTGAACCCAGCACCAGGAAAAGCTTGCCATCTTTCAGAACGATGGTAGGGGCCATGGCGCTCAACGGACGCTTACCCGGAGCAATGGCATTGGACTCACCCTGAATCAGGCCGTAACCATTCGGCACGCCGGGCTTGGAGGTGAAATCGTCCATCTCATCGTTGAGCAGAAAACCCAGCTTGCCAGCGGTCACGCGCGAGCCGAAGCCATCATTCAACGTCGTAGTAACGGACACGGCGTTTCCCTGCGCGTCGACCACGGAGTAATGCGTGGTGTTCGTGGATTCATGGCCCGTATACAGCGGATGCATTCCCGCGGAACGCTCGAGCTGGCCAAAGCCTGAAGGCCGCCGGATCTCTTTGCTGTCACTGGCGCGCATCAGGTCCAGAGACTCGCGCCAGCCCGTGGCATATTTCTTGTCAATCAGTTGTGCTACCGGAAGCTCGACAAAGTCAGGATCGCCCAGGAATTCCGCGCGGTCAAAAAAAGCGCGCCGGAAGGCTTCCGCCGTCAGGTGGATGACGTCCGCTGAGCGGTTACCCAGTTTGCCCAGATCATAGCCTTCAAGAATATTCAATGTTTCGATCAGGGTGACGCCACCGGAGCTGGGCGGCGGCGCGCTGATGACTTCATATCCGCGATACGTTCCCCGGATGGGCGCGCGTTCCTTTACTTCGTATTCTGCCAGGTCTTGAGTGGTAATCAGGCCGCCGCCACGCTGAATTTCCGCGGCCAGCTCCTGGGCCATCGCGCCTTTGTAAAACTCGTCCGGCTTGGCGGCGATGCGTTCAAGTGTGCGCGCCAGTTCAGGTTGCACAAAAAGCTCTCCTGGTTCATAGAACCTGCCATCGCGCTGAAAGATGCGCGCGGAATCAGAGAACTGGGCCAGTTCCCTGTTATGCATGGACTGGGCTTCTTCATAGGTAAGCTGTACGCCCTGCTTCGCCAGCTGGATGGCTGGCTGCATGACCGTCTTGAGCCCAAGCTTGCCCCAGTGCTGTTCCGCGTAAACCAGCCCAGCTACTGATCCGGGGACACCGATTGCTTTGTATCCGATCAGGCTCGCTTTGGGAATCACGTTGCCTTGAGCGTCCAGATACATTTCACGGCCGGCGGCTTTTGGCGCCTTTTCGCGGTAGTCCAGAAAGTGGAGATCGCCGTTGGCCTGGCGCAGCAGCATGAAGCCGCCTCCGCCAATGTTGCCTGCCGCAGGGTGTACGACGGCCAGCGCGAAGCCGGTTGCTACCGCTGCGTCCACGGCGTTACCGCCCTGCCGCAGGATGGCTATTCCCACTTTTGAGGCTTCCTCGTGGACGCTGACCACCATGCCGCTTTTGGCATGGACCGGACGCAACCCCTCGGCACGACACACAGGTGAAGCTGCCAGAAGCATGGCAACTACCTGAAAATTAATCCATTTACGTAGAGCAATCATGATAGTGATGGGAGTCAGGGGAAGCGGCAGTAGCGTGTAAATCAAAGCCCCAACCAGCCAGCCAATGAGGCTAGCTTACTCGTCAAGGAAGAGTCAAATCCAGAAAGTAGACAAAAAAAGCAAAGCGAAACCGCGGGCACAGTTGCAGCCAACCGGCCCGCGGAAAACATCCAAAACAAACGTAATTCACGCAACGCCCGAGTGCAAGCGTACGCCAAATCAATGGTGCGTGAGGTTACACGCCAGCCTGCTTAGCTGCCAAGTCGCCGATGATTGGGAGCTTGAATTGCTCATTGTTATAGGCCTTCCACATCAGGAAGAGCCAGCCGCCAAACCACCCGACTATAAGGATCAACCAGAGGGGAAGCAACAGGATGCTAAGGTGTATCGCGCCCAGGATGAACCCGAGAATCATAAAAACGATATACACCGGAATCATCGCCACATTGAAGAAGATCGATTGAAAAGCGTGGAAGCGGACAAATTTGTCGTTCTTGTACGGTTCGATCACTAGGAAAATCACTCCCGTGATCCATCCGGCGAGATAACAGAGCGCACCCACCATATTGTTACTCATACCTGAGGTTGCCGCTGGCGTAGGCGTTGGAGCAGAAGCCATGTTTTTCCTCTCTTTTTCTCTAAGTTTTTTACTTAAAGCTTTGTGCTTTGAGCGTAATTTCTGTGCGCTACAGCTTAGTATGACTTGGCCCAAAAGGGAAGAAACTTTATTTCCCCAATTTCTTCCGCTCCACCAAAGTGGGACAGAGCTACGAACATTTGCTTCATTACAGTGCTAAAAAGGCCGGTTTGCCCCTGAGTTTCGGGGTTGTGGAAATTTCATGCCGTCCCCTTTGCTTCCCCCAGGACCACCTTGACGTCCATGCGTTTCTTGCCGCGATAGACGGTTACCGTAACCTCATCTCCGGCGCGATGGTTCTGCATCACATGAGGCAAGTCCTGCTGCTCGACGATGGGCTGTCCGTCAATGGCCACAATGAGGTCCCCGCCGAGCATGATGGCCGTGTTGCCCACGTAAGCCCGTTCGCTGCCACCGTGCAATCCGGCGCGCTCCGCCGCGCTTCCGGGCACAACCTGTACGATCAACAAACCGGAATCCGCGGCCAACCCCATTTCCTGCGCAAGGTCAGGCCCGATGGAAATACTGCGCACGCCAAGCTCCGGCCGGCGAACCCGGCCCAGATGGACCAGATCGTCGAGCACAGCCTTTGCCGTATCAATGGGGATGGCGAAGCCGATGCCCGCGCTTTGTTCCGCGCCGCCGGTAAGGATCATGGAGTTGATGCCGATCACTTGACCGCGCGAGTTCAACAGCGGCCCGCCGGAATTTCCGGGATTGATGGATGCGTCCGTCTGGATGGCTTCGTCAATGTAGCCGCGCTCTCCGCGGACGGAACGAATGGAACTGATGATGCCGCGCGTCATGGTGCCGCTGAGACCGAACGGGTTTCCGATGGCATACACTTTCTGGCCCACAATCAGGCTCTTGGAATCCCCGATCTCCGCCTGCGGCACGGACTTGTTGGAAATCTGAATTACCGCCAGATCATGCACCGGATCGGTGCCGACCACCTGCGCTTTGTATTTCTTCTTGTCGCTGGTGGTTACCTCGAGCTGGCGCGCTCCTTCAATCACATGGAAGTTGGTAAGGATGTGTCCTTCCGCGTCAATCACAAACCCCGATCCCATGCCCTGCTGCGGCACCGGGCCGTAGAAAAAATTAAAAGTTACCGCGGTAGAGGTAATGTTCACGACCGAAGGCAGAGCTTTCTTATACACGGCGATGTTGTTCTGCTCGTCGGTGTCAAGCGGAGGAGGGCCGGCAGCCCGCGTCAGTTCCACATGCGACGGCCGCGTTATCCAGGAAGGCGAAAAAGGCCCGCCGGTGTGGGTGGTGACGAAATAAAAAGCGGCCACCAGAAGGACCGCAAGAAGTATCGGACGCAACGATTTCATTTTCACCCTCTCTCAAGAGGCCGAGGCCAGGGCTTTCAGTTCGGCAAAGATCCGTTCCACCTGATGGCGGGTACGGTCGAGCGGCCCGGAGTTGTCAATCAGATAGTCGGCGCGTTTCGCCTTCTCCTCATCGGGCATCTGCGCTTTAGCGCGGCGCTCCACTTCGGCCCGCGCCGCTTCCAGGCTGATTCCGGCACGCTGGGCAAAACGCTGGACCTTCTGTTCCGGCTTGCAGGTCACAACAATCATTTTCTCAAAACGGCTGTTCGTTTTGGCCTCAAAAATCAGGGCCGCTTCCACCATGGCCACCGCATCGGGTTCTTTGGCGGCCAGTTCAAAAATCCACTTCCCCTGATGCTGTATGACCGCCGGGTGGACAATTTTGTTCAGTTCATCGATCCTGCCTTGCCCGAATACGATCGCGGCCAGCCTGGCGCGATCAATAGTTCCATCTGGTTTGACGATGTCACACCCGAATCGTTTGACCACTTCCTGATAGACCGGTTCGCCGGGGCGGTAGAGTTCGTGCGCAATCGTATCCGACTGGATTACACGGGCGCCCAGCTCGGCGAACATTTTGGCGACGGCAGACTTGCCACAGGCAATGCCGCCGGTCAGGCCAACGCGCAGCACGCTCTTACTTTCCTCCTCTGCGCATTTCGCAGGCTTTCACGGTATTGGCCATCAGCATGGCGATGGTCATCGGTCCCACGCCGCCGGGGACGGGAGTGAATGCTCCGGCCACGCGCACCACGTGCGGATCAACGTCGCCCACCAGAACGGCGCCTTTTTCCGTGAAGGTCTTTTCCCGTGCCGGGTCGCCGGCAAAAAACTTGTCGAACTCTTTGCGGTCCGTGATTTTGTTGATGCCGACGTCAATCACCGTGGCGCCGGGCTTAATGAAATCTTCGGTAACGTATCCTGCGCGGCCTATAGCGGCCACCACAATGTCCGCCTGGCGCGCGACCTGAGGCAGGTTCCTGGTCTTCGAATGGCAGACCGTGACGGTAGCGTTAGCGTTCAGCAACAGCATGGCAACCGGCTTGCCCACGATGTCGCTGCGGCCGACGACGACGGCATTCTGGCCTTCGATAGGAATATTGCTGCGGCGCAAAATCTCAATCACACCCGCAGGTGTACAGGGCACCAGCCCCGGACGCTGCGTGGAAAGATTGCCCACGTTTATCGGATGAAACCCATCCACATCTTTTTCCGGCGAAACGGCCAGCAGGACTTTCTTTGCGTCCACCTGGGGTGGCAGCGGCAATTGCACCAGAATGCCGTCAATCTCATCACGCTGGTTGAGTACATGCACCATCTGTAGCAATTCGTCGGTAGTGACAGAGTCAGCCGGCGTAAGGTGCTCGCTCAGCATCCCGAGTTGCTGGCAGGTCTTGACCTTGTTGCGGACGTAAATCTCTGAAGCCGGGTTATGCCCGGCCAGAATCACCGCCAGCCCGGGACGCCGTCCCGCGGCGGTCAGCTTTTGTACTTGCTCGGTAGCTTCCGCTTTGATCTGCGCGGCGATCTTGTTGCCGTCAAGGATGGTAGCTGTTGAGGTGGTCATAAGGGGAACAAAATATCTTAAACCTCCCATGGAATTGACGCTATGCCGTAATGCGCTGGATCAAAACCGATACCACAGAGGTCACGGAGGATCACAGAACAGAAAGGTTTGACTCAATCCTTAGTGTTCCTCCGTGCCCTCTGTGGTTGATTGGGCCGGGTTCCTTTAGAATGAAAGCCAATGCTGCTGAAAAAGATCCTCGATGTTCTCGCCTGTCCGGTCCCGGAGTGCCGTAAACGATTGACTCTCGCGGCTGATGAAACCTCATTCCAATGCACCGGATGTGGCCGAATCTATCCGGTGCGTGATGGTATCCCAGTTTTGCTGGCCGACCAGGCTGTAGAAGGCGGTAGCAGCTAAGAAGCTGCTTACGAACCCTCGAGTTGGCTGATTCTCAGTGTGGTCAGGCTGCGAAGATTCCCGATAAATATTGTGTTCAGATTTTTGGATATTCAAGGTAGAATCTCAGCAATTTCCCCCTTAGAAAAGAGATGAAAACATGGCCATGGTTTTTTGCAGAGGGTGTGGCAAAGAAATACATGACTCCGCACCGACCTGTCCAACGTGCGGCGCGGTGCAATCCACCAGCCAGCAGGCTGCGCTACCTGGACAGGCTGCGCTACCCGGGCAGCCCGTATATTCCGCCACCGACAAGCGTGTTTTGCCGGCTTTCCTGCTGTGCTTTTTTGTAGGCTGCTTTGGCGTCCACCGCTTTTACGTTGGCAAGACCGGCACCGGCATTGCCCAGTTGCTCACGTTTGGCGGCCTTGGCATCTGGGCGCTGGTTGATCTGATCATGATTGTGTGCGGCGTTTTCACCGATGCCGCGGGCAACAAGATCACGGTTTGGACATAAAAGCGACCAGGCGTCCTGGCTGAAAATATGTGACGGGAAACTGCTGATTGCTTACAACACGGGTGAATCATCTCCCAGCATCAGCTTACGCACCAGTTTGACCGGAGGAAATCCCTGCTTCAGGAACTCACTGTGGAAGTCTTCCAGAGAGAACCTGGCGCCTACTTTCTTCTTATAGTCGTCGCGTAGTTTCAGGATTTCCAGTTTGCCCAGCGTGTAATACAAATAAGTAGGGTCGGATGTCCCGCGCTTGGTTTCCCGCATGCCATTGACGCGCGACTGATAGCCTTCCTTTACAAAGAAATCCACGCCTTCATCGAACGTCATTTTGCCGGTGTGCATCTGGATGCCCACGATAAAGCGCGCATTGCGCAGTAATGCGTCCTGGAGCTGGCCAAGCCGCAACTTGAGGAAGGTCACATCATGGTCCGCATCAGTGCCGGGCGTGCGACCGTAGCCTTCATCCAGCATCATCTGCTCGCTGTAGTGCGCCCAGCCTTCGGCATTGGAGCTGCAGCCCAGCAGCTTGCGTACCTTGGACGGCGCATACGGCACCCAGAGAAACTGCGTGTAGTGTCCGGGATAGACCTCATGGACCGCCGTGGAGATGATGGTCCCGCGATTGAAGCCGGCCATGTGTTCTTCCACTTCTTTCTGGCTCCATGTGGGTTCGGGCAGGGTCACATTGAAGAAGGCTTCTTTGGCCACTTTCTCAAACGGCCCCGGCGTATCCATGGAGGCGAAGGTCAGGGCCCTTGCGAATGGCGGTGTTTCTTCCACAATCGGCAGCACCTGCGATGGGACTTTCACAATGTGCCTGGCTTCGAGAAAATCACGCAGGCCGCCCAGTGTGTCGCGGAAGGACTGCAAGAGCTTGTCCGGCGCAGGATGGTCTTTTTCCAGCTCTTCCAGGATCTGCTGCGCGGACTTGTTCGGGTCGATCTTGGCTGCGGTGTCCTTGAAGGCCTGCTGGTTGAGCCGCAGGTTGGCCATGCCGATCTCCAGCAGCCGGTCGAGCGGAATGTCAACGGCTTCGTCATAGAGCAGCTTCCTGCTGAAGTTGTCCGCGCCGATGCGGAAGTCGCCATGCGCCTGTGGCTTCAGCTCTTTCTCAATCCATTGCTGGTAGCTTTGGAGTTGGTCCATGACTTTCTGGTTGACGGCCTGAAACTCTTTGAGCAGCGCCGGGTCCTTTACGTCTTTGAACGCTGCGGGCACGTCATTCTTAAAGAAGCTGATAAGGCCGGGAATCTGCTCCAGCGCGACGTCAACATAGATCGGCGGAGGGTTCTTCAGGTTCTGCCGCGCGGCCTGAAACACCGCGGGGACCTGCTTCTCCCGCGCGATTACCGATTTTAAACGCTGGTCCGGCGGAGCAAACGTCCGCGCCATAATGACGAAGATCGAATTGGTAATGCCGGACGAGTAGCTGTCCGGGTTTTTCTCCCACGCGCGGATGTTTTCCAGCGCGAGCAGGTGCGCGTCGATGTCATTGCACAAAAGATAGCGGTCCACTACCTGCGCGGGTGTCATCGAGGCGGTGGAGACGAATGTGGCAAACTCCTGCTTGAACTTTTTGAGGACGGCAATCTGCCGGTCGACCGAAGCCCGTGAATAGTCTTCAAGCTGATTGTCGTACTGGTGGAACCCGGCTTGGGTACCTGAGCTGGGATTGAATTTGAAATAGTATTCGTTGAAATAACGGTCTTCCAGAGTGGCAGACGCTGGTGCGGCCAGGTCTTTTTTCTGAGCGCCGGCGATTGATATGAATGAGAACGATACGAATAAGATTGCAAATGTAAATTTCACAATGGTCTCCCATGTAAGAACCGATGTCCAGATATTGCAAGCAGCCTTACAGCAGCACCCACCAGCGAAAGTTTCACTCCAACCAGCGAAAAGCCGAGGGGGAACCTGTTTGATGGCTACTGCTTTAGACGGCCCAGCACGATTTGCGCGAGCGCAAGAAGCTGTTGCCGCGAGTTGGCGCTTCTGGGAATGTTGACTGCGAAGACAGCTTTGCCTTTGCGGACGACCATGCTGGATGTTGTGCCGGCGGCAAGAACGATCTGCGCATTGTCAGCGCCGGCAATCTGCACCGATTCAGACTTGTAACCCATCTCGCCCAGCACGGTCTTCTCGGTTGCGCTGATTTCCACTGGCGTTGCGCCGGCGGGGAAAAAGATATCGAGTTCCACGCTCCCAGCCTTGCTTGCGTAAACACAGTATGCGCCATTGGCGCCGTCAAGGTTCGCCTGACTAAGGCCGGACACGAGGACTCCCGCCCTGGTGAAGTCCGCCGGGGTCAACGCCGAGCACAGCGCCTTTCCCGAGGAAGGGGTGATCGTTTGCGCGGCGGATTGTCCTTCCGCGGGCGAGAAGGCGGCCAGAGCAAATACAGATGCGGCAAAAAACGAAATGATTGAATGTCTCATTGCCAATTTGATTTCCCTCTTTCCTGAGGGCGTAATTGCTGGTGTGCACGGCATTCCACCAGAACCCGACAGCATATCAGGAACCATGGGTTAGGACCCATGCGCCGTTTGCTTACAACCCTCATCTCGTTCTTGCAAGCTTCCAAGGTTTTTCGCGTCACATGAGAGATTCCGCGTGCTAAGTGCTATTTGCCAATTGCTATTTGCTCTTGTACACCACTCCGCCCTTCATCACAAACACCGGGTTCTGCAAGACGGTAACGTCTTTGGTCGGGTCGCCATTGACGGCGATGATGTCGGCAAAGTTGCCGGGCTCGACCGAGCCAATCTGTTTCCAGCCCAGCAGATCGGCGGCGTTCACCGTTGCCGTCTGGATCGCCTGGAGCGGCGTCAACCCTTGCTGCACGTACACCGCGAACTCATGCGCGTTCAGCCCGTGCGGATAGACCGCGGCATCGGTGCCGAAGGCGATTTTCACGCCGGACTCAAATGCCTTCTTGAGGTTCTTTCGGCTGGCGGCGGTGACGGACTTCATTTTTTCCGCATACATGGCGGGTAAGCCGATCTTGACGGCATTTTCGCGCATCCAGTCCGCCAGGTACATCGTGGGGACAAGATAGGTCCCTTTGGACTTCATCATCTGAATAGCTGCATCGTCAATGTACGACCCATGCTCAATCGAATCTACGCCCGCCTCGGATGCCCACAGAATGCCCTGCGCGCCGTGGGCATGCGCGGCCACTTTGCGGCCCAGGCGATGGGCGTCGGCCACAATGGCTTTCATTTCTTCCAGCGTGTATTGCGACGCTCGCGGATCATCACCCTTGGAGAGCACGCCGCCCGTAGCACAGATCTTGATCACGTCGGCGCCATACTTGATGATCTCGCGCACCTTGTGCTGTACGCCCTCAATACCATCGGCAGTGCCATCGGATTTTGCATGCCACTCGTAGGGGAGCAAGTTCTGGTCGCAATGGCCGCCGGTGATCGAAAGCGCCGGGCCGCTGGCGATGATGCGCGGGCCGGGCAGCATGCCTTCATTAATGGCGTCGCGCAAAGCGATATCGGTGTAGCCACTCGCACCCACATTGCGGACCGTGGTGAACCCGGCCTCCAGCGTGATCTTCGCGTTCTTGGCCCCGATCAGCGCTTCTTTGGGAATGGAGATACCCAGCTCCTGATAGCCAAAGACAGGGTCGAACGTCAGGTGCGTGTGCGTGTCAATCAGTCCCGGCAGTAGAGTAGCGTTGGGCAGATCGATGGTCTTCGCGCCCGCGGGAGTGTGCGTCGGCGGGCCCAGGCTGACGATTTTGTCTCCTTCAACCACGATGGTGACATTGTCAACCGTATGTCCACTCTTCACGTCGAGCAGGTGCCCGGCATGAATGATGACGGTCGGCGGGACGGCATCTTCCTGGGCCGGAGTCTGTGCGTGCAGTTGAAGGAAAGAAGCGAAGAGAAGCAGTACGAATGAGAGTTTGCCTGTTTTCATAGGAAGCTGCGGATTATAGCAGTTAGGTCACCGCACCGTTGCGCGATGATCTCCGGGTGGCGTCCTCACAGCCGAGAAACAATGACCACGGAAGTTCACTGTCTTTGAAAGCGAAGTCCAGGTATTTTTTGCGGCGTGCTCAAAACTTCCCAGGCCGCGGTATTCGTCGGCACCCTGACTTTCTATCAGTGTCAGCTCCATACAAGATTAAGCAATTCTTATTTTATCGATTTTCCGCTATTCAATTTAGGGTTACGTTTCTCCGCAGCGTTCTCTGAGTTGGGGAACGAGAACACTGCAGAGAGGAACGAGTGTTCTACATCCCTCTGTTCCTGGTGACTTCATGGCATTGCAGATCAACCGCGCGGCAATCGCAAAAACGTGGCTTCATTCCCATGAGGAAGACGAAGGGGATGTACAGGTTTTTCGCGAGGCGGGGTTTTCGTTTCCACCGGCACGTGGCCGGGACACCCTGGCTTTGGCTACGGATGGCACCCTCCATCGTTCCGTACCTGGCCCCGATGATCGCTCCTTTCGGCCGCCGTCCGGGTCCTGGAGACTCGACGGCCGGCACCTTATCCTCCAACAGCAAGGCGGCGCGACAAAAGAGTACCTGATCGAGAGCGTTGCTCCCGACAAACTTCTCTTGCGCCTCGTCAGAAACGCTCCGTAATTCAAACACGAACTAATCGAGAAGGAAGAAGACAATGGCAAGCGCACGTAAGACCGACGGACCCCGTCGTCCTCCCACGAAATCGGTACCACCAACCAGCGGCACACCCCAGGTTCGCGCATGTGGGACGATGCCCGTTCACGAACGGCTTCTTCGCACCGTGCCCGAGTATGTCAATGCTCGGATAACAAGCGAGAATCACGCTTTTCAATTTGCCAATAATATGCGCACTGGTGCGCGCACCGGGATTACCGTCATTCCTGTTGTTGTTCACGTGGTATTCAATACCGCGGCGCAGAACATTTCGGACGCCCAGATCAACAGCCAGATTACCGTGCTTAACCAGGATTACCGCAAAACAAACACAGACGTCAGTTCTACACCTGCTGTGTTCCAGCCGCTCTGTGGCGACGCCCGTATAGAGTTCCAATTGGCAACCACCGATCCAGGCGGGAACCCAACCTCTGGCATTACTCGCACGCACACAACCAGAACGTCCTTTGCCGACGACGATCAGGTGAAATCAGCGGCCACGGGTGGTGTGGGCGCGTGGCCAGCTGACCGATACTTGAACATCTGGGTCGCGCCGCGAATTACTTCTTCGCAGGGTGATTTGCTCGGTTACGCCCAGTTTCCCGGTGGTCCCGCTGCTACAGATGGTGTGGTTATCCTTCACAGCGCCTTCGGCAACACCGGTACCGCCGCCGCTCCCTTCAATCTCGGACGTTCCGCAACTCACGAGATTGGCCATTATCTCAATCTCCGCCATATCTGGGGGGATGACGGTGGTGGATGCGGTGGAGACGACTTCATCGCCGATACACCGAACTGCGCCGACCACAACTTTGGCAAGCCCGCGTTCCCTCACGTTACCTGCAGCAACGGACCTAACGGCGACCTCTTTATGAACTATATGGATTACACCGACGACGACTCCATGTTCATGTTCACCAACGGTCAGATCCTGCGCATGCAAGCCTGCCTCGATACCGACCGAAGCACGCTTGGTCACACCAAGGCGGGCCCAACTCTTTTCATCGCAGATAGCCCAAACGTCACGATTGCCTCGTCGGACTTCCCCACTCTGGCCAAATCGGACCAACCTACCATCGCCAGGCTGGACTTCGCCACGGTTGCCTCGTCGGACTTTCCCACCCTTGCCCGATCGGATTCACCCACCGTTGCCAAGTTGGATTTCGCCACAGTCGCCGTGTCGGACTTTCCTACCCTGGCCATCCATGATGTGCCTCAGGGCCCGACAGGATTTTTCCGCGATGTTGCCGGCCCCGGCGGGCCCGGGCCGGTAGGAGACCCTCCGTTCATCGGAGGAGGTGGGTTCGGAGGATTCGGAGGCGGTCGTCACGTGCCTTTCGTCCTCTCTACACCGCACCACACGATGGCGTGGAAGGAATCGTTTCCGGAAATCGCCGAGCAGCAAGCCGAGCAACTTGCCGCGCAGCTTGCACAATACGAGCAGGTGCTCAGCCAGTACGCCCAGGCGGATGCAACCGGCGCCCTCAGCGCAGTGGACGCAGTTCGCGCCGAGCAGATCACCACGGAATACATGGCCTTGTTGGCAGAGTACCGCCAACTTGTCGGATCGTAGCTTATGGCAGTCCTAATCATCGCGCAACCATCGGATGAACATGCCGTAGCCGTCAAGGGTCATTTGGAGCAGATCGGGAATGAGGTTGAGGTCCTCGACACCAGCCTCTTTCCCGAGATGGCTCGCCTGGCCATGAGCTACAGCTGTTGCAAGAACCACCGCTCTCTACGTCTTGACGTGCAGGGCCGCAGCATCGAACTTGATCGCTTCGGCAGCGTTTGGTGGCGTAGACCTCAACCGCCCCGCATCAGCGAACAGATGCTCCGCCCCAGCCACCGTTTATTCGCCGCCAATGAGGCCTATGAGTCTCTCGCAGGCCTTTGGCAGTCGATGGATGCCAGGTGGATCAATGATCCCTCCGCTGATTTCATCGCGCAGCGCAAAGCTTATCAGCTCAAAGTAGCCCAGCAGGTAGGCCTGCGTATTCCTGCCACTCTGATGACAAACGATCCCGCGGAAGCCCGCAAGTTCGTCGATGGCCGCGGATACCGCAATGTCATTTACAAATCCTTCTCCTCGACCGAAGAAGAATGGCGTGAGACCCGGCTTTTAAAAGAAGATGAGATTAATCTTTTCGACCACATCCAGCATGCGCCCGTCATCTTCCAGCGTTACGTCGAAGCACAATACGACCTTCGCATCACCGCAATCGGTGACCGCCTCTTTCCCGCTGCCATACATTCCCAGCAGACTGGCTATAAGGTTGATTGCCGCATCGACATAGCCACCGCTAAAGTCGAGGCAGTTGATATCCCCGAAGAACTGCAAGGCAAGCTTTTGACTCTCAAGCGACAGCTCGGCTTGACCTACGGCGCTATCGATATGCGCCTGACACCAAGTGGTGACTACATATTCTTTGAGATCAACCCCGCGGGACAGTTTATGTACATCGAAGCCGCAACCGGCCAGCCAATCGCCAATGCGATGGCAATGGAACTCAACAGAATCGACAAACATGCTCTTCAAGCAGCTTAGTAAATTGCTTTACCCACTCTCGTCCTGTCAGGCGAAGCGCGGACCTGTCGCCTTCGCGTTTCGAGTCGCAAGAAGGCCGCTGCCAATTCCGGCAACGGCCCCAGAGTAGTGTCCCTATCGGTCGTCTCTGTCCCGGTCTCCATCTTCGTCGTGGTCGCGTTTACAGCCGACCCCGTCCGTGATGCTGGTCAGCACGCCGCCTGCTGCCGCGATGGTGCGGCTGAAGCATGCCCCGGTGGAATCGCGGGACAAGTAGGTTTGCGTATTCGCCTGGTTCTGGATGGCGGTGACTACGCCACTGGCATTGAACACCTGCGTGTCAGATGGCGACACGGAATTAGAGACTGTGCTGAAGAAGATCAGGCCGTCGTCGCGGTCACGGCCGTCTCCGCGCACCATCGTACTGTTGTTGTATGCCTGCTTGATGTTGGTTGCCTGTGATCCGGAACCGTCAGGGTTCACGGAAAAGACAAAGCTAAGGGCCAGAGGCCACTCGAATTTCTGAAACTCCGTTTCATGCTCTCCGTGGCTCTCGGTCTCCGTCATGGATGAGATAGTGGTGTTTTGCGCAAGAATGAGCGAAAAAAGCGAGTTGTTAATGATGTAATCCTGCGAATTGGAGAAGTGAATGTCCTGCTCCACTTCGGTCTCCACGCGGCCGTGTGACGTACGCACAAACCCTTCTACGGTGAAATGCCGCGACGAAGTGACCGTGACATTCCCGGTGACGTCTCCGTTCGTATTGGTCAGGTTCTCCACGATGGTTGGCGTTGGCGCCGCAGTCAGGGTATTGCGCGTAACCTCGCCGGTAACGTGGGTGGAATCGTGGTCCAGATAGAGCAGCAGAGTTGCCGTAGTGGAGAAACCGCTGGTGGCGTTGAACACGCTCACGCTGACCTGATGCGGAACGCCATTGCTGAGCACGCCCGCGAACGGCGTCAGGTTCACCCGGTAAGGGACAAAGTTCAGCGTCTGCACGCCGGGGATCGGACGCCACAGAAGCACGTCGATGCCGCCGGTGTAGATCCACGGGTAAACAGGCGCGACGCCGGCTGGTTGTCCGTCGATGGTGACCTGTGCTTCGCGGAAGCCGGTGGAACCGCAGTCCTGTAGCTCGGCGGCTACGTCGTCCGGAGCGCATATATACCAGAACTCGTCGCCTGACTGGCTCTGGGCAAAGACGTCAATAAACGCGCGCTCCACATTGGCCGGCATGGTAAATGTTCCAGAGAGCAAGCTGCTGGTGGACGAAAGGAAGACCGTGCCGCCGGTGGCGTCCGAGGACAACGGCAAAACTACGTCCGCGGTTCGTGGCGCATTCTGCCGGTGCGCCAGCGGGTAGAACTGTAGCTCAGCGGCGCCAAACAGGCTGCTGGTAAACGTGGAGTTGACTACGTTGCCCAGATCAACCTTGCCGTTTTGCGCGGTCTTGAATAACGGGCTGTAGTCGGTCAGGTCGCGTTCGATGTGCCAGGACCGCGCGACCGTCCTTGACGGTTCTGATGTGGTGCCAAAATAAACGTTCGTCCCGCCGATCCATATGCTGGCCGTGCGATCAAACTGGCGTCCGGCTTGAATGGAGAAATCCGCATTCAGGACCACCTTGGCCCAGGGGCCGGGACAATCCGCTGGAGGAGTAAAGGAAAATGCGTGGAGGGAAAAATCCGCAAACGTAAAATTTGTGAACAGCGGCACGACGCAGGGAGTGGTCGCGGGCCGAGTGACCGGCGGATCAGCGGTGGCTGTGTTGGCCGATCCAATCTGCAATCCTGGCGGCGGAATAGTCTGCGCCAGACTGGCACAAGCGCTGGCGACGATCACGAAGGCAAGAAGTGTTTTGGCGGTTGAGAAGGTTAATTTCGATTGGGTTAGTTTCGACGGGCGAGCGGGGGAGCACACGACTTTCATTAACGCCTCCAAGACTCGCCCAAAGTCTAAGGGGCAAAGGGCGCGGGGTCAAACGGGACCGCCGAACTCAAAGCTGGAATTCTAATTTGGCAAACTGCTTTACACCTTCTCTTCCGGTCAGGCGCAGCAGAAACTTGCCGCCTTCGCGTTCCAGCCGGAGATCGATATCGAAAAACGGGCAGCAGACGCGTTCCATCACGGCCCATTCCGCCGCGGCATGGAATGTCGACGCATCGGAAGGAAGCTCAAATTCAAATCCGTCCGCCAGTTCGTGATTGGTCTTCATCATCGGCTGCAAAATTTTTGTTAATGCATCTTTTCTCTGTCTTTGTTCTGGAGTAAGAGCCAGTCGCTGGCAGGCGAACGGGCTTTCCTGAAGCGTTGTCATGTCTGATCCTTCTTGCAAATAAGATCGTTGTGCTTAATGCAAGCATTATTTAGTAGTCTTTCCGGCCTGAAAGTCGGCTCTGCCGCATCAACCGCTTTACCGGGGAAATCGTCACGAGGGCCGGTGTTACGACCAGATTTCCTGGAGACCGGACTCATGAGACTGACCTGTAAGCCGATGGTGCATCGCGACGGCCTGAGACTCAGTCATGCTTGCAATAAGGTCTACCGGAACACGCCGCAGTTCCTGAAGATTACCTTGAAGTTCTTTCAATTTTTCCCGATAGAACATCGGGAAAATCGTCCAGCGCTTGGGATCGCCAGCGGCCTTTGAATACATCTCGTAGAGCTCGGCTATGATTCGCTCCTGCCCATGTTGCTGGGCCGCTAAGCTGGAGCCTTCTATTACGTACGCCCAAGTTAGCTCTTTCAGCATTTTAACTTCTTCGCGAAGATCTGGATCGATAATCAACATGAGGCCTTCTGATGCCATCTCAATTCGAGCAGCATTAATGTATCGTCCGATCATACGTCCAGTGAAAGATCGTAATGCAGACCTATGTGACGCAGAACCGTTATAGGCGGTTCGGAAAGGGAAGTTCGCAATCATCGTATCCACAAATACATCTTTCAAATGGTCCTCTGAGGCAAACTCACGGTCACCCTTTCGTCGGGCAAACACGTTCGCAAAGAATTCTTCTTGCTCTGGTGAACGGTAAGTTGCGAGGAGATGGAGCGGCATCCGGCCAGCCCGAAAAAAGTCCTCTAAGTCGTGGACCGAATAGGTAATGTCATCAGCCCAATCCATAAGCTGGCCCTCAATTGTTGGCTGATTGACCCCTAGTAATAACTCAGAAGCGAACTCAAAATCATCGCGCTCCGATTCGTAGGCACCCCATTTCTTAGGATTGTCGGGATTTTGGTTGCGTAGCCAAGGATACTTTAGTATCGCCGCTAACGCTGCGCGGGTCAGATCAAGGCCGGGATAAGATGGCGAGCGTGAGGCAAGGCGGCTAACGATTCTGAAGCTCTGGGCGTTGCCTTCAAAGCCGCCCGTCTGTTCTGTTAATGTGTTCAGGGTTTTTTCGGCTGCGTGCCCGAAAGGTGGATGCCCCAAATCGTGGGCCATGCAGGCAGCTTCCACAACATCTGGGCTTACAAAACCTCGAGACTCGCGGAACTTCTTGTTTAGTTTTTCTGCGAGGCGCCGACCTACTTGAGCTACTTGAAGAGAATGTGTAAGCCGGTTATGGAAAACGTAACCGCTGTTTGCAGACACGACTTGTGTGACTTCCGCATGCCGTCGGAACGATGAGCTATACAGGATGCGATCCCGGTCACGCTGGGGTGGCGTTCGATCGTCACCTTCTAAATTAGGTTCTTTGTCGTGACGGCGATCTTCTCGCCGAGTGGAATCTCGCACGCAACGCTCTCTCTATGCTGCAACTTGGTCGAAGATTCTCAACATCCTTTGGCTTGTGAGTTCGATCTTCTTCTCATTTAGGAGTGCTGCGACCGCTTCTCTAACTTCGGCCTCGGTAAATCCACTACGAAGAAGCGTTTCAAGCAGTTGTGTAGGACGGCAAGGCCCGTTATGCAATTGGCTGATAACGACCTCTTGAATTTGTACTGTGGCACCTGTGCTCGACATTTGATTGCTCCAACGAGAGACTCTTATACAGCAACTTTAAATCGATATTGGCGTTTGTCAAGTGACTACTGTGCTCCGAGTGTTGTCTTTTGGGGACGGTCTATAAACTTAGCTGATGAGCACATAAGACGGCTATGCTACTGGGCGTTTTCCCACTTCCTTGGGTTAGAGGTTCCCTCGCTCGAAGCTCGGAAAAATAGCTACTCCATCCAGACCTTGGCCGTCTCGGCGCTCAGCTCGCGCAGCAGTCCGTTGATCTGGTCGATGACTTCGTCCGGCTGGGTCGACTTAAGACTGAACTTGAGCACGCCGCCGGGAGAGAACTGCGCGCCTTTGCTTTGGGCGACGAAGCGCGCCAGACGCTCGGGCTCAATCTGGGCCTGCTCGGTGAACTTGATGGTGGCCGAATCGCGCTTGCGGTCGATGGCCAGCACGCCGGCGCGCTCGCATAGCAACTTCAAAGACGATGCGGAGAGCAAGTAGCGCACCTGCGGAGGCACGGGGCCGTAGCGGTCCAGAAGCTCTTTGCGCACGTCGTCCAGCGCGGACTCGTTTTCCACTCCAGCCGCGCGCTTGTACATGCGCAGGCGCTGGTTCTCTTCCGTGATGTATCCGGTGGGAATGCGCAGGTCGATGCCCAGGTTCAGCTGTGTACTGACGCGCTCTGCCATCTCCTCGCCTTTGAGTTCGCGGATCGCGCGGTCCAGCATGCCGGTGTACATTTCGAAGCCCACGGCATCGATGTTGCCGCTTTGCTCTCCGCCTAAGAGATTTCCTGCCCCGCGTAGCTCCAGGTCAAGCGCCGCGATCTTGAATCCCGCACCTAGGTCAGAGAATTCTTTTAACGCGGCCAGCCTGCGTCGTGCGACCGGCGTGAGTTCCTGCTCCGCCGGCACCAGCAGGTAGGCGTAGGCCCGACGGTTCGATCGGCCTACACGCCCGCGCAACTGATATAGCTCAGAGAGGCCATGACGGTCGGCGCGATTGATGATGATGGTGTTGCACAGAGGAATGTCCAGGCCGTTCTCAATGATGGTGGTGGCGACGAGAATGTCCGCCTCATGGCGCACAAAAGTGAACATCACTTTTTCCAACTCGCCCTCTGACATCTGACCGTGGCCCACGATCACGCGTGCTCGCGGCAGCATCTCCTGGAGCTTGGCGGCGATTTCGTAGATGGTCTCCACGCGGTTGTGCACAAAATACGCCTGGCCGCCGCGTTCCAGTTCGTGTTCCAGCGCTGATCGGACCAGCTTTTCATCGTAGCCCGCGACCACTGTCTGTATGGCCATACGGTCCTTGGGCGGCGTCTCAATCACGCTCATATCGCGCAGGCCCACCATGGACATGTGCAGCGTGCGCGGAATCGGTGTGGCCGACATGGTGAGCACGTCCACTTCTTTCTTAAGTTGCTTCAGGCGCTCTTTATGGCGGACACCGAAGCGCTGCTCCTCATCGACGATCATCAATCCCAGGTCTTGAAATTTGATGTCCTGGGAGAGAATGCGGTGGGTGCCGATCACGATGTCCACTTTTCCCTGCTCAATGCGCTCGACCGTCTCTTTCTGCTGCTTGGGATTACGGAAGCGGCTCATCATTTCAATGGTGATCGGGAAAGCGGCAAAGCGGCGCTTGAAGTTTTCTGTATGCTGAAAAACCAGCACGGTGGTGGGCGCAAGTACGGCTACCTGTTTGTTGTCCTGTACGGCTTTGAACGCGGCGCGCATGGCCACTTCTGTTTTGCCGTAGCCCACGTCGCCGCAGAGCAGGCGGTCCATGGGCAGCGGGGACTCCATATCACGCTTGATGTCGGCGGTTGCGGTGAGCTGGTCGTCCGTCTCGTTGAACTCAAAGGAATCTTCAAATTCTTTTTGCCATTGCGTGTCCTCTGGGAACGCATGGCCCTGCGCGGCCTTGCGCGCGGCATAAAGCTTGAGCAACTCGTCGGCCATATCTTTCATGGCCGTCTTGACGCGCGCTTTGGTCTTGGCCCAGGCCGTTCCGCCCAGGCGGCTGAGCGGCGGCTTTACGCCTTCACCCGACCGGTATTTCTGTATCAGGTCCAGGCGCGTGAGCGGAACATAGAGTTTCGCCGCGTCGGCAAATTCGAGCACCATATACTCGCCGGTCACTTCGCCTTGCTGAATTTCCTTGAGCCCCTGATACATGCCGATGCCGTGCTCCACGTGCACCACGTAGTCACCCATGGCAAGGTCGCGGAAGTCGGACATGAAGGCCGCGGTCTTCGACTTGCGACGCGACGTCTGCTGAGGCGCGATCTCCGAGTCATCAAACAAATCACGCGCACCGAAGATGACCAGATGCGACTCCGGCAGCACCACGCCTTCCGGCAGTGGCGCGCGGACAAATGTTGTGGTGGTGAGGTCGCCGGAGAAGTAGGCAGTCTCGTCAAGATATGTTTCGCTGCCGGGAGCGGGTGTGCGCGTGCCCAGGCGAAAAGGAACCTGGTACTCGGTGAAGATGTCAGCCAGCCGTTCCATCTCTCCGGTATTGGACGCGGCAAAGATCACGCGCTGTCCGCTGGCGGTGAGCTTCTTCACTTCTTCCAGCATGGCCGGCACCGAGCCGTGAAAGCGTCCAGTAGGATGAGAAGACAGTTCGATCAAATTGCTGTCGGGCACTTGCGGATCGACCAGGCCAAGCTTGTTTTCCGCCTGGGCAATCCGCAGCAGGCCTAAATGCTCCAGGCTGCCACCGGGCTGGCGAGAGACCAAACCATCCCACTGCTCCGGCGGCAGATAGATGTCTTCCGGTGTGGCCAGTTTGCCTACAAGGCTTTGTTCATGCCGCTGCACCACGCGGTCCCACCAGTGTTCTTGTTCGGCTTTGATCGCGGAAGGCTCGTCAACAAAGACCATCGCCTTGGGCAGCAGGTCAAAGAGCGTATTCGGTGCTCCGGCGTTGGCGTAAAACTCCCAGCCAGGGAAAACAGCCACTCCGCTCTTGGCCAGCGCGTTACGGACGGTCTCCATTTTGCCTTCCACGCGCATGCCGGAGAGACGCGCATGAATCTCCGTGAGCAGCTCTTCGCGGACCGGGGTTTCGGTCAACGGCAGAAGGACCAGTTCATCCACCGGCGCGGCGGAACGTTGTGTGCCGGGATCAAATTTGCGTATGGATTCAACTTCGTCGCCGAACAGTTCGACGCGCAGCGGACGGTCAGCTTCCGGCGGATAGGCGTCAAACAAGCTGCCTCGGACCGCATATTGTCCGGGCATCTCGACCACGTCTACTGCCGAATAGCCAACGGTGTTCAGGTGCTGCACCAGTTCGGTGAGGTCAAGCATGTCAGCGCGGCGGACAATGCGTGCCAGTCCGGCGTAATGTTCCGCGGGATGCAGGCGCATCGCTGTAGCATCGAGCGGCGTGATCACGATGGAAGCCGCGCCGGTTGCGATCTTCCACAATGTGGTTGCGCGCTCCTCCTGTATGTCAGGATGAGGCGACATGTTTTCAAATGGCAGCACGTCATAGGCAGGCAGCTTGACTACCGCTTGCGGGCTGCAAGCCGCGGTGAGTTCACAGAATGACTGGACCACGGGGAAGATCGCTTCCGCCGCACGATTGTCCGGTACGATCAGAATCAGCGGCGCGCCCGCCGCGCGTTGCAAGTACGGTATGAGAAGTGATTTCGCGGTTGAAACCAGTCCGGACAGACGGATGCGTCCCGCAGGTGGAGCGGACTCCCCCCTACGCTGTTTCAGATATGAGGCCGCCTGCTGGAACCCCGGGCTCTTTTCCACGTCCGCCAGGACTTCGCGGACGAACGGCAGGATCACTTTCCTATTTTACCTGTTTCACGCAAGCCAGGGTGAAGCACAACAAGAATCGAGTTTTCCGTGTGGCTTCAATTTGCGTATATATATTGTTCATACAATGCCGACGCAAACCCCGATCCGCGCCCACAATACTTTTATCCGCAGGTATCCCGTGGTCACTTATTTTTCTCTCACCTACACGATTTCCTGGTTGGGAGCGGTCCTGCTGGTCGCTCCAAAATTTATCCGCGGAGAAGCCATACCTAAATTTAATGGCTTAATGATGTTTCCGGTCATGCTGCTTGGCCCAAGTATTGCAGGAATCGTTCTGACAAAGATTGTTGATGGCCGAAGCGGGCTAAGGGATCTATTTTCTCGAATGCGCAGAGTCCAGTTCAGAAAGAGTTGGTGCCTGGCGCTTTTCATTCCACCTGCCGTGATGCTGACCGTTCTCTTGGGTTTGAAAGCATTCGTTTCTCCGGTTTTTGCCCCGAACCATTTTTTGATCGGCATCTTGTTTGGTGCGCCTGCCGGATTTTCCGAGGAAATCGGGTGGATGGGGTACGCTTTTCCTGAAATGACTCGCAAGCAAAGCGCTCTGGCTTCGGCCATCTTGCTGGGGATACTGTGGGGTATCTGGCACCTGCCTGTGGTCGATTACCTGGGCGCGGCAACTCCTCACGGCGCCTCCTGGCCCTCGTATTTCCTGGCGTTTGCCGCAGCCATGACGGCCATGCGGGTTGTGATCGCCTGGGTCTATACGAATACGAAAAGTGTGTTGCTGGCCCAGTTCATGCACATTAGTTCAACCGGAAGCCTGGTTATTCTCAGTCCCGCTCATGTAACGGCCGTACAAGAAGCCATGTGGTATTGGGCCTACGCAGGCGCCTTGTGGTTTGTTGTGGCGATCATTGTCATGAAGTACGGGAAAGGCCTGATAAAGAATCCGCTCGCAAGCCATAATCAATAGTTGCTCCAGATGTGAGCCGTTGTTCAGTTTCTGGCGAACCACGCAATTTGTGAATCAGAGCGAACATCTGCTACTCTGCCCCCTTCGCCCTGCCAGTTGAGGAGCCACCACTATGCGTCACCACAAGCATTTCAGTATTTACATCGCTCTACTTTGTTTCATGCTCTCCGTCTTTGCAGTCGCAGCCGATAAGAACAAGACTACTGCGACCCCCGAAAGCAGTAAGCCGTCCTATGAACTACCCCAGCCAGCGAAAGAAACCCTTGACTACGCCATGTACCAGCGTATCCGCGATGAGGGCATCGGGCACTCTCATGTGATGGAATTTGCTTCCGCGCTCATGGACGGCATTGGCCCGCGCCTTACCGGGTCTCCAAACGTGAAACACGCCAACGAGTGGACACGCGATCAGCTCGCCGCGATGGGTTGCACCAACGCGCACCTGGAAGATTGGGGCGAATTCGGCATGGGATGGCAGCAGCTCAATACCTGGGTGCGCATGACAGCACCGGATACAGCGGTATTCATTGCCCAGGCTGCGCCCTGGTCGCCTTCCACCAGCAACGCCGTGAGCGGGCTGGCAATCTCGTTGGAGATTACAAGAGAGGAAGACTTTGACAGGTACAAAGGCAAGCTCGCCGGCAAAATTATCCTGCTCGGCCCGATGCGCGAAGTCCGGCCGGTCGACAAGGCTCTGTTTGAGCGCCGGGATGAGAAAGAGCTGGCTGGCGTCGTTGAGCATCCGCTCACTGCCCAGCGCGATTCGTTTTTTGCCGAGTTCGTGAAGCGGCTTGAGTTCCAGGAAAAGCTGGGGAAATTTCTGGCTTCTGAACATGCGCTGGCTGTCATACTTCCCAGCCGCGATGGTCGTAACTCCGGCGGGTCCGGCGGGACCATCTTTGATGACGGAGCTCTGGGTTGGTTCATTTACCAGCGGGAACATGCCATGCAGATTCCCGTCGTGGTCATGGCGATTGAAAACTACGGTCGCGTGTACCGCTTACTCAAAGCGAAAGTCCCCGTCAACATCGAAATGAGTGTTGTGACCAAGTTCACCGGCGATCACGAGCATGGTTTTGACACCATCGCAGAGATCGCTGGTACCGATCCAAAGCTGAAGGATGAAGTCGTGATGGTAGGCGGACATCTGGATTCATGGGCATCCGCGACCGGCGCAACCGATAACGGCGCCGGTACCGTGGTAGCCATGGAAGTCATGCGCATCCTGAACGCGCTGCAAGTGAAGCCGCGGCGCACCATCCGCATCGGACTGTGGACTGGAGAAGAGCAAGGCGAATTTGGCTCGATCAATTACGTTAAGCAGCACTTCGGCTACGCGCCGCTCTCCACCGCGCCCGACCAGCTCAAATTGCCTGAATGGATGCGCAAGCCTGCGGGTCCGCTTGAACTCAAGCCCGACCAGCAAAAGATATCGGCGTATTTCAACCTGGATAACGGCACCGGAAAGGTGCAGGGCATCTATTTGCAGGAAAATCCGGCTGTAGCTCCGATCTTCGAGCAATGGATCGAACCGCTGAAGGACCTCGGCGTCACTACGATCACCATGCGCGACACCGGCGGCACCGATCATGAATCCTTCGACGCGGTTGGCATTCCTGGCTTTCAGTTCATTCAAGACCGCCTGGACTACAGCTCACGCACGCACCACTCGAACATGGACACGTATGAACGGCTCCAGGCCGGTGATCTGGCGCAGGCCGCCACCGTGGAGGCGATCTTTGTCTATAACGCCGCCATGCGCGACCAGATGCTGCCGCGTAAGCCGTTGCCACATCCGGAACTGGACGAGCAACGCAACGCCCCTCTAAAAAAGCTGATGCCAGGCGCAGAAGATTGATTTTGGTCAAAGACGACGTCAGCTAGTAGCCATTAGGGCGGGCCGTTCCGAGGTTCTTTGTTTTTTTCCCGCTCCGTCCCTTGAACCGGGTTTTGGGTTTACGGTCTTGCTGGCTCTTGGCGCAGAGCGCTCGTGGAGATAGCTTGGGCGAAAGGGAGAGAAGAAGAGTGCGGCGTCCGCAGACGCCGCACAAAGTGATAGACCGTTGACCTCAGTCATAAACCACAAGGGTTACAAAAGCCGACCGCACAAGGTTTCCGCTGCTTGCGTTCACAATCACGTGGTATGTACCAGAATGTGTCCGGAACCTGCCCGACCTGGTAGTAGTTAACGATAGGGCCGAGGTGGCTGTGCCTGCCCCTGGCGCCAGGGAAGCCGGCGAGAATGAGCAGGCCGCTCCTGTCGGAAGCCCAGCGCAGCTCAGCGCAACAGAATTCGGGAAAGTTCCACCCAACGCCGATACAGAAGCACTGTAGTGCGCCGTCTTACCCGCGTCAACGGTTACGTGGGTTGGCGAAGCCGTGATTATGTAGTCAAGCCCGGTCCCGGCAAGTGAGGTGACCTGTTGTGCATTTGCCGGGTCGTCGTCTGTGACAACCAGCGTGCCGCTTCGCGCGCCTGCGCCCGCTGGAGTAAACGTGACCACAATAGAACATGAAGCACCGGAGGCCAGGTTTGCCGGGCAGTTGTTTGATTGCCCGAAGTCTCCCGACGTTGCGATGCTGCCAATGCTAAGCGGAACGTCGCCCGTATTAGACAAACTAGCCGTTTGGTTGCTGTTTGTTCCCACAATCTGCGCCGGGAACGTGAGGGAGGACGTAAGTACAGCCACAGGAGCTACGCCGTTCCCAGTGAGTGAAACGGTAGGTACGGTAACCGCCTGAGCAGTACTGACGGACAGGGTTGCCGCCTTTGCGCCGCGAGAAGCCGGCGTGAAAGTGACGTTGACGGTGCAGGCTTGCGCCGGTCCGAGAGAAGCCGCGCAGTCGTTGGTCTGCCTGAATTCCGCTGCTCCAGTAATCACAATGCCGTTATTGTTGAAGACGCCGTTGCCGTTGTTGACCAAAATGAAAGCCTGCGTGGAAGCGGTGCCTACGCGCTGGTTGCCAAAATTGAGTGCAGCAACTGAGAAAACAGGAACCGGCGCGGTACCAGTACCCAAGAGGCTGGTGGATGCCACTCCTCCATTGCTGGAGACTACCAACACACCGCTTCTGGCGCCGCTGGCCGCCGGCGTGAATACGATACTAATAGAACAACTGGTGCCGGGGTTAAGTGAAGCCGGGCAGGTGTTGGCCTGGCTAAAGTCGCCGGAGACGTTGATGCTACTGATCTGCAGCGCCAGATTTCCGGTACTGCTGAGCGTAATCGTTTGTGGCGCGCTGTTTGTAGCTACCGGCTGATTGCCAAAGTCTAAGCTGGTAGATGAGAGAGACGCTGATGCGATCTGTCCCTGACCAGAGAGCGTAGTGGACAGCGTTGTACCGCCGGTTTTGACCAGTAGCGAACCTGGACGTGAACCCGAAGCTGTCGGAGAAAAGGTGACCTGAATGGTACAGCTACTGCCTGTACCTAGGACCGAGGTGCAATTGTCTGTTTCGTGGTAGTCGCCGGAAAGGGTGATTGTGGGAACTGTCACGCAGCCTTGGGTTGCGGTGACGGTTAGGGTCTGCTGGTTGCTTGACGACCCAACCGCAATCCCACCGAAATCAATCGTTCCTGGCGCGAGTGTGGCCGCCGGGACGGTAGTCAGCGCAAATTCATAAGCGCCAAGATCGACCGTGCCGGTGCAGGTAGTGGCACTGCCGAAAGCGATGCGGGGATTGCCGCCAGTGTCCTGCTGTGGAAGGTTGGGAGCGTTGTTATCGCCGGCATCGATGGCCAGGGATCCCGCCAGCAGGTGATAGTCCCCCGTAGCTGCGTTCGCGAACTGCGGGTCCACCGAGATGTTTCCGTTGCTCTGAGCATTACTGGCGCAGTTGCTCGACCACGCCTGCCCGCCGTTCCCTGGCGATAGCACATCGTTGTGCGAAAAAGTGGGGAACGTTGTCCTGAAAGGAACGCAGACGATGCCGTTCTGCCCGGACGCGGCAACCACGATGTTGTTGCTGATCGCAAGCGTTCCAACTACGTTCGCAAAGATCCCCGAGCTTCTATCGACCGCGGTGTTGCCTACAATCGTATTGTTGGTCACCACCCCAGCCCCCGCCGCCGACTCCTGTACGTTGATCCCGCCGGCGCCACCGCCCCTGCCTGCCGAGTTGTTGACGATGATGTTCTGCACCACTACCGGAGCGCCACCGCTTATCAGATCAACTCCCCCGCCCGCGTTAAACACCGAATTTCCAGCAATGTAGTTGTTCCGGATAATTGGCGAAGCAAAACCGCTTACTTCGATGCCGCCCCCGGCGCCGCCGCTGAGGAGACTATTGTTCGTGATGGTATTGCCGATGATCTGCGGTGTAGCCGCAATCCGCGAAAAATTATCCGAGATCTCTATGCCACCTCCGCCGCAGCCGCCCGAACCGCCAGCCTGGGTATTGCCGGTGATGGTGTTGCCCCGGACCATCGCCGATCCACCTTGGATCTCGATCCCGATACCGCAGATAGCGTGATTGCCTGTAATCGTATTGTTCGTAATAGCAGGGGAAGACGATAAAATCAAGATGCCTCCCCCGCTAGTCCCCAAAATGGGAAATACTTGTGAAGGGACTCCGTTCCGCAGCGTGAGACCGTTGAGCACGGAGCCGGCACCCTCGTTCGTCTTGAAAGTCGCCACCGGCCCGTTGCCGCCGCCATCCACGATGGTGGTGGCCGGTCCGTCGCTGCTGGTTACGGTAATGGCCTTGCCCAGAAAGTCAATGTTTTCAAGATAGGTTCCGGGAGCCACCAGCACTGTGTCTCCGGATTGTGCGAGCGTTATGGCAGCTTGAATGGTTGGCTGGTCAGCGGGCACATTGATCGTATTCTGCGCATTCGCCGTCTGCATGCAGGCGACGTAGAAAAACCCTAGCACCAGAACAAATCTGGTAAGAAGATCTTGATTTTTAGTCATTGCTCCCCAACAAAGGCTGGAATAGATTTAAGCTATCTCAAGCGTAGCATCTACCAGCCGTTGTGGTAGCAATCAATGGTAGTTAGTAGATACAGTACTTCGGTAACTAGATCAATATCTTCAAGGGCACCGACGGGATAATGAGCCCTCCTGCCATAATCGAAAAGTAGCAAATCCTCGATCTAGAAAAATCAGAGGCTTGTCGATCTTTAGCTATTGCCTTGTTTTCGTTAGTCATCCGCACATGACTGGGCGGCCTAGATCATAGACCCCAAAAACATACTGTAAGTAATGAATGGTTCGCGACCATTCAAGCCGCATCGCTCGAGGTCAGGTAGTTTCCTGAGTTTTCATAGATCCGATATTGTAGAAATTTGTCCAGATGGGCCGCTGGGCAGGACCCTCTAGCTGGACTTATTCGCATTTTCAATCCATGGGCGAGTTGAAGTTTTGCACCGACTGTTGTTGCTGTTTCTGGGGCGTTGGATCTCCGCGGAAGATTTTCATCTTGTGGACAATTTCATCCGCAATCAGGCCGTACACTGTATCCGCCAAAGAATCCACTTTGCCGGCCATCACAATCGTTTCTGTGCGACGGTCGGTAACGGTGTAAATGAAGTGATTGCTAACAGGCACTCGCTGCACCTTGACCAACAGATCCGCCAGATCCCGCCTATTGGTGATTTGAAGTTCCCATGCCTTGAACTCGTCTCGTCCCAGCAAAGAACTCATCAGTTGTTCACGCTTCATAAAGACAGTGTCGGAATCGACGTAGAGGCTTCTGGCTTTCAATACCAGTTCCCGGTTGGTGGGAAGTGTAGTTTGGTCCTGGGCCAGAGTAGCGACGGCGGCGGTACTCATCAAGAAAAATAGAATTATTTTTTTGAGCACGAAACTCCTCCTTAAGAACACCCCGATTGTGGCATAGCCCACCGCCTGGCCGAGAGCGACAAAGCACGACATTCCAACCCTTTGTACGTCCCAGGACTGTTTTGCCCGCGTCTTCTGTCCCGCCGCGGCGGATGTTTTATATTGGAGGGCATGAATCGATTGGAAAACTCCAAGCTGCTTCACGCTCGGGCCTCGCGCGTGATCCCCGGAGGCGTGAATTCGCCGGTGCGGGCTTTTAAGTCCGTGGGCGGCGAGCCGCCGTATCTCGTGCGTGGCAATGGCTCGCGCGTATGGGATGCCGATGGCAATGAGTACATCGACTACGTCGGCTCGTGGGGGCCGCTCATTCTCGGCCACGCCTTTCCCAGCGTCGTCAAGGCGGTGGAAGAGATCAACCGCGACGGTGCTAGTTTTGGCGCTTGCACCCCGATTGAAGCCGAACTGGCGGAAGCCGTGATTGAGGCGTTCCCATCGATCGAAAAGATACGGTTCGTCAGTTCCGGCACGGAAGCAACCATGTCCGCCATACGGCTGGCCCGTGCTTATACCAATCGCAAGTACATCATCAAGTTTGAAGGCTGCTACCACGGCCATGCCGACTCACTGCTGGTCAAGGCCGGATCGGGCGTAGCCACGCTCGGTATTCCCGGTTCCGCTGGTGTCCTTGAAGAGCAGGCGCAGTTCACCCTTGCGCTACCTTTCAACCACCAGCAAGCCGTGGAAGAGGCCTTTGTACGGTTCGATGGCCAGATTGCCTGTGTGATTGTAGAGCCGATCGTCGGCAACATGGGCTGTGTTCCGCCACGCAAGGGTTATCTCGAGTTTCTTCGCAGCATCACGTCCAAGGATGGCGCCGTACTGATCTTTGATGAAGTTATGACCGGCTTCCGTGTGGCCTTTGGCGGCGCCCAGGAGTTGCACCAGATCACACCCGACCTGACCACGCTGGGCAAGATCATCGGTGGCGGCCTGCCGGTGGGCGCTTATGGCGGACGCGCAGAGATCATGGATATGATCGCGCCGCTGGGCCCGGTCTATCAGGCGGGAACGCTCTCCGGCAATCCGCTGGCCATGGCCGCGGGTCTGGCTATGCTGCGCACGCTGAGAAACCACCCGGAGATTTACGCGCAGCTTGAGCGATGGACCTCAGTGCTGGTCAGTGAAGTGCTTGTCGCCGCAAAAAAGAAAGGCGTTCCGTTAACGGCGAACCGTGTGGGCTCCATGTTCACCTGGTTCTTTCAGCCCGAGAAGGTCTACGATTGGGACACGGCATCGAAATCAGATACACAGGCCTTTGCCAAATTTCATTCGGCCATGCTGGAACGCGGTGTTTATCTGCCGCCATCACAGTATGAAGCTATGTTCGTGAGCGCCGCGCATAGTGAGGACGATATCCGGCAGACGATTGAGATGGCCGAGCAGGCGTTGGGTTTGTGAGTTTTTTCTGCAATCCCGGGCGCCAGCGAGGACTCCTGAACGCGAATCTAATAGCTTGAAGAGTCTTCAGGTTTATGCGAGAGCGCATGTAAACAGGAAGATTGATGCGGGCCTCGGCGGGGCGACACTTGCTCCTCTTAATATCGACAGCTATCAATCCACCGCCACTCTGTGGAGGCCTCTCTACTGCTTTGGTGTATCCGGCGGAAGTGGAGGCGGAGGAGGAGTTGAGGTCGTGGGCATATAAAACTGAGGGGCCTGGTACACCATCGGCGCAGGCGCTGCATTCATTGCTTCCTGTAGCTTGATCTGTTCGTATTTGTGGAGACCAAACGTGCCGCGCACGCCATTGATCAAAGCCAATAAGATGATGATGGTAAGAATTCCCACGCCGGGCGGATGTGTCACCACGCCATAAAGAACTTCCAGGCAATAAAGGGACAGCCCGGCCACAGCGAATGCCCTTGATCCGCACCAGATGCGCCATGCCACCACTCCAAACAGCGCCGCGTCAACCAGCGACCAAGGGCCTATCCCAAGGAGGCTGACGGATGACACCATGCTTATAACGGCTAAAATCGTGGTAAGTCCGGCAACGACGGCCGCCCAGCCGCCGGCGCGATGGGCAGCTTCCCGCGCGGAATCTTCGTCAATGATTTCAGGCCACGCCCAATTTGCCATAGAGGGGGAGATTGTCCGCCAGCCGTACTGAAAGGTCAAATTAAATCTTTTAGCGCGACGCGGTGGACCACGGGCACAAAGAATAATTGAGCCAGCAAACCGCATTTCTTTGTCGCGATCTTGCCGTTGGAAAGGCAATTCTTCGTGGCGCTAGGGCCCCCCTCGTTGTGCTTCGGGGTTTCAGAATAACTCCGCAAAATCCTCTTCCCTGAATTCTGCTTTTGTTTTCGCTCCAGGAGCCTTCTCCATTTCCGATGCTCGCAGCTGCACACGCCGAATTTTTCCTGAAATTGTTTTGGGCAGATCGACAAACTCTAGTCGCCGGACGCGCTTGTACGGCGCCAGGACTTTGCGGCTGTGCTGAAAGATGGAGAGCGCCACCTCCTGCGTCGGCTCAACTCCGCTGCGCAGCGTCACAAACGCTTTCACCAACGCCGTTCGCACGGGATCGGGACACGGTACTACGGCGCACTCCACCACGTCCGGATGCTCGATCAACGCGCTCTCCACTTCAAACGGGCTGATGCGATAGTCGGACGACTTGAACACATCGTCGGCCCGACCGACGAAGGTCAGATAGCCTTCGGCGTCGCGCTGCACCACGTCGCCGGTGCGATAGACCGGACCTGTCAGGGGAATAAGATTTCCATCATCACCCTGGTAGCCAGGCATCAACGCCGCTGGCGGCGGTGCCAGCGGAAGACACAGCTCGCCTTCTTCGGCATCTTGATTTTCGGTGTTGAGCAGCCGCACATGATAGCCGGGCAGCGGACGCCCCATTGCGCCGACTTTTAATTTCTGCCCCGGAGGATTGCCCACCTGCGCTGTGGTCTCGGTCTGGCCGTAGCCATCGCGGATGGTCAGTCCCCATGCCGCGCGTACCTGCTCAATGACCTCAGGGTTGAGCGGCTCACCGGCGCTGGCCAGCTCGCGTAGACGCACTTTCCAGTCGGCCAGGCTTTCCGTGATCAGCATGCGCCAGACCGTAGGAGGCGCGCAGAACGTGGTCACGTCGCAGCCGGTCAGAGCGTCCAGAAGGCCGCGCGCGCTGAAACGCGCTTGATTGATCACAAAGACGGTAGCTTCGGCGTTCCAGGGCGCAAAGAAACAGCTCCAGGCATGCTTGGCCCAGCCGGGCGACGAGAGGTTACAGTGAATGTCACCGGGCTTGATGCCGATCCAGTACATGGTGGAAAGATGCCCGACCGGATAGCTGGTATGCGAATGCATGACCAGCTTTGGTTTGGCCGTGGTACCGGAGGTGAAGTAAAGCTGCAAAGGATCGTTGGCGTGGGTTTCACCGTCGGGCTGGAAAGTGGCTGGCGAGGAATATCCCAGGTCGTATTCATGCCAGCCCGGCACTTTGCCGCCTATCGCGACGCGCGTACAGCTTCCACAGGCCTGTTCGATCCTCGGCGCAAGATCGGCGGCGCAGACAATGTGCCGCACGCCGCCTCTGGCAATGCGGTCTGCAACGTCGTTGGCGGTCAGCAGCGTGGTTGCAGGAATGATGACCGCGCCCAGCTTGATCATGGCCAGCATGGTCTCCCACAGCGGTGGAACATTGCCGAGCATGAGCAACACGCGGTCGCCGCGGCGTACGCCCAGTCCGCGATAGTAGTTGGCCATGCGGGCGGAGCGTTCCGAGAGCTCAGAGAAAGTCAGCTTGTCCTGGCGCCCATCTTCGTAGGCTACCCACAGCGCAGTCTGCTTGCCGCGATCACCTGCGGCGATCTGGTCAAACCAGTCCAGCGCCCAGTTGAAGCATTCAAGCTTCGGCCACTGGAAGCCGGCGTAGGCCGCGGCGTAATCATCGCGATGAGTGAGAAGGAAGTCGCGGGCGGCGCGGAAGACATTTTCTTTAGTCCCGAGCATAGCGAGGGATCCCTATCTTTACGAAAATTCCGAAGCCTGGAATAAAAACCTGATTCCTACGCGCAAGAAGTATTTGCTGGGAGGGCGTTTTTGGCAATAGCGACCTCTCGCTACACTCGAGGTGTGGAGCCAACTAGCTCTACCATCTGAGCTTCATCGATCACCTTCACCCCCAGCTCCCGCGCCTTGTCCAGTTTCGATCCCGCATCTTCGCCCGCCACTACGTAGTCTGTCTTCTTGCTCACGGAGCCGGAAACTTTTCCGCCGGCGTCTTCGATCATTTTCTTGGCAGCGTCGCGCGAATAGTTAGACAGAGTGCCGGTCAGGACAAACGTCTTGCCGGCCAGCACCGTGCCCCGCTGTTTTTTCACGCCGGTAAATTTCAGGTATTTGCCCAGCCGTTCCACCAGGGCCTGGTTGCTGGGTTCATCGAAGAATTCGTGGATGCTCGCAGATACGCTTGGGCCAACGTCTTTGATCTCCTGCAACCGTTCGACGGACGCTTCCATAAGATCTTTCATGGAGCCGAAGTCTTCTGCCAGCAACTCGGCGGTGCTCGTCCCGACTTGATCAATCCCCAAGCCCAAAATCACGCGTTCCAGCGGCAGCTTGCGCGATTTCTCGATCTCGGCCAGCAAGTTGTCCACTGATTTTTCTCCGACGCGTTCCAACTCCAGAAGTTGCGGCTTCTTGTCTTTGAGCGTGTAGATATCGGCAATGTCTTTGAGTAATCCGCTCTGGTGGAGTTGATTGACCAGGGATTCGCCCATCCCGTCAATATTCATCACGGAACGCGAAGCAAAGTGAAGAATCCGTCCCTGTAGCTGCGCCGGGCAGTTGGCATTCACACAACGATGATCAGCTGCGCCCTCGATGCGGACCACGTGGCTGTTGCACACCGGACACCGCTCCGGCATGTGAAAGGTCTTGTGTCCGCGCGGGTGCTGTTTGTCTTCCACCACATTGACGACTTTGGGAATCACGTCTCCGCCGCGCTCGACCATGACCCAGTCGCCGATCTTGACGCCCAGGCGTTCGATTTCATCTTGATTGTGCAGCGTGGCGCGACTCACCGTGGTGCCGCCGATCGAGACCGGTTGCAGCGCTGCGACCGGAGTCAGCTTGCCGGTACGGCCCACGTTGACCAGGATGTCCAGCACCTGCGTGACACCGCTGCGTGCGGCGTATTTGTAGGCGATGGCCCAACGCGGGGCTTTTCCGGTAAAGCCAAGCCTTTCCTGCGTGCGCATGGAGTTGATCTTGATGACGACGCCGTCAATCTCATAACCGAGCTTCTCCCGCATCTGCTCAGCTTTGGCGATGAATTCCAGTACTTCTTCAATGCTGTGGGCCAGTAGATGATTAGGGTTGACCCTGAAGCCCAGCGCTTGTAGCGCCTTCAGAGCATCAGAGTGTTTTTCCGGATAGTACTTTCCATTTACCAATAGGAAGTAAGCGTAAAAATCCAGACGTCGCTCGGCCACGATGTTCGGCTCCAGCACACGGATGGTCCCGGCAGCGGCGTTTCTGGGATTGGCGAACTTACTCAGACCTTGTCGTTCACGCTCTTCATTCATGGCCGCAAAGCCGGCAAGCGGCATAATGATTTCGCCGCGGGCCTCAAAACTCTCCGGAACACCGGCTTTCTTGATCGCCGTCGCCGCGACGGTGAGCGGTACAGAGCGCATGGTACGCACGTTGGAGGTCACGTCTTCCCCGATGGAGCCGTCACCGCGCGTCACTCCGCGTTGCAGCCTGCCCTGCTCGTAGGTAAGGGCCATGGACATACCGTCGAGCTTCAGCTCGCAGACATATTCGATCTTCTCCGAGCCGGCCAGCTCGCGGGCGCGGCGGTCCCAATCGCGCAACTCCTCTTCGTTGTAAGCATTGTCAAGAGAGAGCATGGCGCGCGAATGTTCGACCTTGACAAAGCCTTCACGCGGCTTACCGCCTACGCGCTGCGTAGGCGAATCCGGCGTAATCAGCTCCGGATGTTCGGCCTCCAGTCGCTTCAGCTCCTGCATGAGCTGGTCAAAGTCGGCGTCGCTGAGTTCAGGAGCGTCAAGGACGTAGTACATGTGTTCGTGATGGCGGATCTTCTCGCGAAGGCTCTCGACCTTGCGTTCGATGTCTTTGCCTTTCTTGTCTTTGTCCTGGGCAGAGGGAGTCATGCGGAGATTATATTTCGTCGCGGGCCGCAAGGCGTCGGCTCACAGAACGGCAATCGAACCAGAAGGCGAGAATATCTTGCGGCAACCCTGAAATCTTTGAACCCTGGTGCGCAGCTTAGGCTATATTGAAGGGTTTTCGTTGCCATCATTGTGCAAAAAGCCTTTCTGATTTATAACCCGGCGTCAGGGCAAAAGCGGGCCAGGCGGACGGAGCAGATTTCCCGCGTCAGCGACGTGCTGCGTGCTGCGTGCGTCCAGGTGGAAGCCTGCGCCACCACGCATGCCGGCAGCGCCGTCCAACAGGCACAGGAGGCCGCTGAGGCTGGCTTTGACACCGTAGTGGCCTGTGGAGGCGACGGCACGGCCAATGAGGCCCTAAACGGCCTGATGCGGGCCTCGGTGGGCGGCGCAACCCTGGGCCTGGTACCCCTGGGTAGCGGCAACCTGCTGGCCTCAGACCTGCGATTGCCTTCCGATCCAGCGGCGGCGGCGCAGGTGCTCCTGAGCTACAAACCCTGTCCAATCCGGCCAGGGATCATTAGCTCGCAAGGCCAAGCCGAGTCGGAGAAGCGATATTTCATTGTCGCCGCTGGCGTTGGCGCGGATGCCGAGCTGATGTTCCGCACTCCGGTGAAGTCCAAGGAGCGCTATGGCAGAAATGCCTATTTTCTGGAGATGGTGCGCATGGCGCTCCGTCGCGGTTATCCCATGTTCCACGTGGAGTGGGAAGACCAACAAGGCACACGCCATGAGGACAAAGCCATGCTGGTGATGGCCATCCGGGCCAGGAAATTTCCCGGCCTGTTGCGCTTTGTGAACCTGGGATCGGCGCTCACTCGCGACAGCCTGTGCCTGCTGCTGTTCCACACCAATAAGGTCCGACATTTTGTGAACTATTTTTCCAGCGTGGCCAGCGGCTTGAACTGGAAAGTCCCCCAGGTCGGGGTAGTCCACTCCAGATGGTTCCGATGCACCGCCCTACCGGGAGAAAGCGAAATCCACTCACAGGCCGATGGTGAATTGCTGGGAACGCTTCCCGTGGAAGTCAGCATTGAAACCAGGACCTTCAATTTGCTGATGCCCTGAACAAGCCATCAGCATTCAGCAATCAGCACTAAGCCAAAAAGAACTGCAAAGTACGCAACGGACGCAAAGAAATCTGAGCCATATTTTTCCAGTTCCTTTGCGCTCTTTTGCGTCTTTGCGGTTCCAGTTGTGGCTGAGTGCTGATTGCTGAATGCTGACTGCTCCCTCTAGAATGCAATCTCGACTAAAAAGGCAGGATCTTGGAACCACTTACCCACATGTTGACCGGAGCTTGCCTGAGCCGGGCAGGGCTGAACCGCAAGACCGGCCTGGCTACCTTGACGCTTGCGCTTGCGCTGGAGTCGCCGGACGTGGATGCGGTTTCCTACGTCGGCGGGTCGGTTTCCATGTTGCAGCATCACCGCGGGATTACGCACAGCCTGCTGGGCGCGCCGTTTGTGGCCTGCCTGACCGTAGCGGTGGTCTATGGTATTTATCGGCTGATGAAGAAACGCGGCTGGGAACCCAAGCTGCCTCCTAACTGGAAAGTCCTGTATGTGTACGCTTTCGCTGGTGTCCTGGTGCATATTTTTCAGGACTCGACCAACAACTACGGTGTGCGTCCCTTTGCGCCGTTTAATCCCAGGTGGTATTCGTGGGACATTGTTCCCCTCATTGATCCCATCATGCTGGGGGCTCTGTTCCTGGGACTGGTTGTGCCTGCGCTCTTGAGCATGGTGACGGAGGAGATGGGCGACCGCAAGCCCAAATTTCGCGGACGTGGCGGCGCCATCTTTGCTCTGACCTGCATTGTCGCAATCATCCTGCTGCGCGACTATCAGCATCGCCGGGCCGTGAATGCCCTGGCCGCGCGGACGTATCAAAACGAGACCCCGCTGCGTGTATCGGCGTTTCCGCAATCGCAGAGTCCGTTTACGTGGAAGGGTCTGGTGGAGACGAATGATTTCTTTGAGTTGTTGCCCGTGGATACATTGTCAGAAGAAGTAGACCCGCAGAACGTAGCCGTCGTGCGCTACAAACCGGAAGAAACGCCGGTGACGCTGGCGGCCAAAAAATCCTCGCTGGGGCGCGTCTTCCTTGACTGGGCGCAATACCCGATCACCGAAGTGGAACGCCTGCCCCGCGACGCTGGATACCAGGTACAGTTCTCCGATCTGCGCTTTGCCCGTGCCGCGGGCACTACACGACAGGGGCTGCCGTCGTTGGCTGGCTATGTGGTCCTGGACCCGAAACTCCGCGTAGAAGAGATGAATGTGGGCGAACCGCCGATTGCCGTGGACACGAGGAGATAGCAGGCGTCCTTGACGACGGTCGGTCTAACCCGTCACAATAATTGTTCGAGGTGTCTATGCCGGCTTATCTATCAGTGATCCTTGCCTACGTATTCGTGGCCTTCGCGGTTTTATTGCGTCTGGGAGCAGGCACAGGCGCGTTCGCGACCAAAGGTTTTGGACTAGTGGGCGCTTCTCTGTTGTTCTTTGGCGCAAGCGCACCCCGCAAGCACTTCTGGATCCCGGCCGTGCTCCTGATCGGCGCGGACGTTTACCTCAACATCTGGCAATATCAGTTGCCCATCACGCTGGACCAATACATTATGTCGGCGTGGTATCTCGTCCCTTGTTTTCTGGGGTTTTTCCTGCGCGACAAAATCAAACCCATTACCGTTCTGGGCGCGGGGTTGAGTACTGGAATCGGGTTCTACCTGACCAGCAACTTTGCTGTGTGGGTGTTCGGCAGCATCGGCTATGCGAAGAACCTCTCCGGGTTGCTTGAGTGCTACGCCAGGGCCATTCCGTTCTTCCGCAACGGGATCATTTCCGATGTGTTGTTCTCCGTAGTGTTCTTCAGCATTCCGGCGCTGATCGCATACACGAGCCGCATCACGGCGAATAAGAGCGCGGTTGCCTAGCTGTTTGCGTCCTTCATTTTGGAAGAAAATCGCGGGTTCCCCGCGATTTTCTATTGGTGCTTCAACTCTTCGGCGATTTCGTGCGCTGGCTGGCGCAACAGCCGATAAATCAGATATCCCGTCAGCACGACCGCGATGCCTATCAACACCAACGCTGAAGGATGGGTCTTAAAGAGATCTTTGGCTTTGGCCACGATCTGGGGGCCAAAAAGAACAGTCAAGATCGACAAAACGCCAAAGCGGACGAGGCGTCCACTGATGACGGCGGCCAGGAAGTGGGGCATCTTCATCTCGAACACGCCGGCGGAGAAGACGAACAGCTTGAATGGCGTCGGCGGAGGCAGCATGGCGGGGACCATCAGGGCCAGGAACTCCTGCCGTTCAAAGCGGTCGCGGATGCGCTGCAATCGTGCCTCGCTGATTCGTTTCAGCAGAAACAGCTCGCCTCCCGCGCGTCCAAGAAAGAAAGGGACCAGGCTTCCCGCAGCCGATCCGAGGGCGGCAGCTAGGCAATAGAGCCAGGCTTTATGCGGATTGGCATAGACATACCCGGCAATCAGCGGGTCCATGGGAACGCCAAAGGCCGCGGCGTCGAGGGAAGATATCACCAGCACGCCCCATGCCCCCAGGGTCTTGAGGGCCGCGAGCCAGGCTGTATATTTCAAAAGGATTTTTGGGGTAGGCAAGTTTTTATTGTAAAGCCGACGGGCAGGTCCAGAAGGACGGGCAGACGATAAAATGACAAGAGGAGGCCCTTATTCATGTCCGCACAGCACGTGTCCGTAGCACAGCCGGATCCACAAAAGATTTTTGACACCGTCCAGGGATATCAACGTGCATTTGTATTGAAAGCCGCGGTTGACCTGGAAGTATTTACCGCCATCGCCAAAGGCTGCCATAGCGTTGCGGAGATCGCTAAAGCCTGTGCTGCATCTGAGCGTGGCGTGCGCATTCTGTGCGATTGCCTGGTTATCCTGGGCTTTCTTAGCAAGTCCGATAACCTCTACACCCTTACCGACGACACTGCCTTTTTCCTGGATACGCGTTCGCCCGGCTACCTGGGCAAAGCGTTGAAATTTCTGCTGCACCCTACGCAATTGAAAAATACAGAAAGCCTGACTGAAACCGTGCGCCAAGGAAGTTGTGCCGCTGATCAGGACACAGTATTAAACGCCGACGATCCGCTTTGGGTCGATTTTGCCCGTGGGATGGCGCCCATGATGTATCCGGCCGCCCAGGCAATCGCGCGTCTGCTGCAACCGGCGCTCAGTGCGCGTCCGGCGCCCAAGGTCCTGGATATTGCCGCAGGCCATGGCGTCTTTGGCATCACAGTGGCCCAGCAGGTTACCTACGCGGAGATTTATGCTGTGGACTGGCCCAATGTTCTGGAGGTCGCGCAGGAGAACGCCCGCGCACAGAACGTGGCCGGACGCCATCATCTGCTCCCCGGCAGCGCCTTTGACGTGGACTTTGGCGCCGGCTATGACGCTGTGCTGCTTACTAATTTTCTCCACCACTTTGACCCGCCAACCAACGAGTCCCTGCTGAAAAAGATCCATGCGGCACTGATTCCAGGCGGGCAGGTGGTAATCTTAGAGTTTGTACCAAACGATGACCGAGTTTCGCCGCCCATGCCGGCCATGTTCAGCATGACCATGCTTAGTAACACATCCCATGGAGATGCCTACACATTTACCGAGTTTGGACGCATGTGCAGGAACGCTGGATTTGAGGACCTGAAACTGATTGAGCTGGAGCCGATGCCGGAATCGCTGGTGGTGGCGCGGAAACCTTTTTGAGGCAGCCCTTTACACAACATTTTTCCAGCAATTACACTAGCCGGTTTACCTTATTAGGAGAGGCCACTGCACCCTGAATCAAGGAAAGGCAAGAAAAACATCTGTATGGAAATCCTGGACCATGAGGATCGAGAGAATTGTGTTGTCCAGGATGCGGTGGAGTGCATTCCGAAGGCGCAAAAGTCGAAAAGCAATAGTCCCAGGACCAAGATGCAAATCAGCAGCAAAAATTAAGGAGACACAACCCTATGGCAGCAGCAGTTGAAGAGAAAGTAAAACAGATCATTGTTGAGCAGCTGGGAGTGGATGAAGGCGAAGTCACGCCCAATGCCTCCTTTGTCGACGATCTCGGCGCGGACTCGCTGGACACGGTCGAGCTGGTCATGGCTTTTGAAGAGGCGTTTGACATTGAGATTCCGGATGAGGACGCGGAGAAGATCCGGACGGTCAAAGATGCCATCGACTACATCGACAAACACGCGAAAGGTGGCAAGTAATTTGGCCAGGCGGGTTGTTGTAACGGGCCTGGGGCTGATTTGTGATGTGGGGCACACCAGCACCGAGGTCTGGAAAAACATTGTTGCCGGCAAGAGCGGGGTGGCGAGAATTACCCGCTTTGACCCGAGCAATTTTGCCTGTCAGATTGCCGCTGAAGTCAAAGACTTTGACCCTTTGAACTTTGTTGAAAAAAAAGAGGTCAAAAAAATGGGACGCTTCATTCATCTGGCGCTGGCGGCGGCCGATGAAGCGATGAAAATGTGCGGGCTGCGGATCACCCCGGAAAATGCGACCCGCGTGGGCGTGCACATTGGGTCGGGCGTGGGCGGATTTGATGTGATTGAGCGCGAGCATGCGGCCCTTCTGTCCGGTGGGCCGCGCAAGATCTCCCCCTTTTTCATTCCTGCATCCATCGTGAACCTTGCCGCCGGGCACGTCAGTATCCGCTACGGCGCCAAAGGGCCCAATGAGGCCACATGCACCGCCTGCACTACCAGCGCGCATGCCATCGGCGACGCTTACAAGATCATTCAACGTTGCGACGCTGACGTGATGATTGCCGGCGGGTCCGAAGCGGCCATCACTCCGATGGGCGTCGGCGGTTTTGCCGCCATGCGTGCCTTGTCGACGCGCAATGATCAGCCGGAAAAAGCCAGCCGCCCCTGGGATTCGGGCCGGGATGGTTTTGTCATTGGAGAAGGCGCCGGCATCCTGGTACTGGAGGAACTGGAACACGCGCAACGGCGCGGCGCCAAAATCCTGAGTGAGATCATCGGCTATGGCATGAGTGCGGATGCTTATCACATTACCCAGCCCGCGGAAGAAGGCGAAGGCGGATGGCGGGTAATGATGGTCGCCATCAACGATGCCAAGCTCACACCCAAAGACATTGACTACGTGAATGCCCACGGCACCTCCACGCCACTGGGTGACGCGCTGGAAACCAAGGCCATCAAACGTACCTTCGGCGCTGATACCAAAGTGCCCGTCAGTTCCACCAAGTCCATGACCGGACATCTGCTGGGCGGCGCGGGTGGACTGGAAGCCGGGATCACTATTCTCGCGCTCCGCGACCAGGTCCTTCCACCCACGATCAATCTTGACACGCCAGATCCTGAGTGCGACCTGGACTACGTGCCGAACGTAGCGCGCAAAGCGCCGATTGAAGTTGCCTTGTCCAACTCGTTTGGCTTCGGCGGAACCAACGGCTCTTTGATCTTCCGTCGCTGGACGGAATAAGGGCATACCTTTACCACTGATTCACACTGATGACACTGATCGGCATTCGCTATCGAAACTTCCTGCTCTGCTGGCGCCGCCAGGCTGCGACCACCTCTTTCCTGATCGCCGCTCTCTTGGCTGTCACTTTTCTGCCCAGCAGGGCCCTGGCCAGCGAGCCGTGGAACGTCAAATGGGAGCCGGCGCAACTCGTCAACGGTTCGCCCGTCCTGTTTCGCGTTGTCACGTCCGTGGAACTTACTTTTCTGGAAGGAACGTGGCTGGGACATAAATTGTCATTCCGCCTTGGCCAGTCATGCAACTGCTGGTACGCGATCGCCGGAGTCGCTCTCAGCACTGTACCCGGCAAATACCCATTGGTCCTGCGAGGCAAAAGTAAACTTTCTGCGAACGATACGTTCAGCATTGACGTGTCCGTGAACGAGAAGCGTTACCCATCCACGTCCATCACGGTTGCGCCTAAGTATGTAGAGCCTCCGGCAGAAACAACGGCGCGCATCGAGGAAGAGCAAGCGCTGAAAAAGCGCGTTTTTGCGACCACCGCGCCGGAGTTTTTCTGGTCCGGCCGGTTCCAGGCTCCCGCCAATGCTGAGGTCTCCGGCGTTTTTGGATCTGCCCGCGTGTTTAACGGAGTCAAAAATAGCCCGCATACAGGGCTCGATTTTCGGGTCACCACGGGCACGCCTATCGCGGCATCCAACAGCGGTATGGTCATCCTGGCGCGCAACCTGTACTTTGAAGGCAATTGCGTGATGATCGATCACGGTCAGGGCCTGATCACGCTCTATTTACACCTCTCAGAATTCAAAGTGAAAGAAGGAGACCGCGTGCAAAGCCGCCAGATCGTTGGATTAAGCGGAGGAACCGGCCGGGCCACCGCACCTCACCTGCACTTTGCCGTGCGCTGGCAAGGTGTATACCTGGATCCTGGCACGCTGCTAACGCTGAATCTGCCGTAACGGCGCAAGAGTCCGCCTTGGCTTATACTTGGCTGGTATGGTGCCGAAAATGGGGCCAACCCGTAGAAAGCGCCTCGGAACTGCCGCCTTCATTGCCGCCTGTATTAGCATTGCTGGCCTTCTTGTGGGCTGTGACGGCGGCACTTTTATTAAAGGAGTTGTTCGAGATTCAGCCAACAAGCCAGTGCCTGATGCGACAGTAACGTTGACCGTCGAAGAGAGAACGCATGAGGTGAAATCTCTCGCAGATGGTGCCTTCAAAATCGGGACTCTCCACTCGCCATCGAACCCTGAATTGTCATTGTCGGTAACGAAGCCTGGTTATCGGCCTTTTGAGAAACGGTTTCACTCCAGTGAACAACTCAGTACGATAGTCATCACCGTGGAACCCTTAGCTGCGGCACAAGAGAGCGCAAGCAGACCGCACAGAAGCGTCGCGGGCCTTCCCCGCTACATGACGGACATTCCCCAGCTAATTCCCGACCAAATTAGATTGCCCGACGCTCCAAAGACTGTAAGACACGTCGAGTGCTTTTTTTCGTTCACCAGCGACTCCACAATGACTGACGTCGTCCGACAGTGTGGAATCCCCGATGAACATCAAGGTAGTGGCATCTGGATCTTCCTCTATGATATGGATGATGGTTCGCTCGTCGCGGTCGGCACCCCGGATCTGAAGAGGTTGCTTTACGTAGACCACATTTCTGGAACCGCAAAAGCAAAGTCTCTTTTGCGCCAGGTTCAATCGAAATAGGAACTGCATTCGGGCTACCTAAAAAAAATGAGCGTGGCCCGAAAGCCACGCTCCAAATGAGGAGGTGCATGAAGAAACTAACTCTTTAGATAAACGGGTCCCAATCAAATTTGAATTCGCGCTGCTGTTTTTCCATCTGCTTTTGTAGGCGCTTCATTTCTTCTTCGGCCTTGCGCATGGCCTTTTCTGTTTCCGGGGTTATTTTCTGTAACTCCCGGCTCAATTCTTCCAACTCAATCTTAGGCATGTCGAGCTCAAGAGTTGTCCAGTCTCTTGCCTTTTCCATTTCTTTCATCGCATCGCGGACGTTTCCGAGAGAAGCCTGCAACTCCCCGGAATCAAGACGGAGGGAATCCAAATCGAGAAAAGAAGAGTCCCATGGTCCGCGATCAGGCACGGTTACGACAAACGCCTGTTCATGCTTGTCGCGCACCACGCCCAGGGTAATCTTGCCTCCGTCATGGTGTTTGCGCAGGATATTTGCCAGGTCCATGCGGCCGGACAACTTCTCATTATCGGCGCGGACGATCACGTCACCGGCCTTGAGTCCCGCTTTTTCCCCCGCGCTGCCCTTCTCCACGGAGCGAATCAGGATTCCTTCGCCGTTTTGCACTCCGAAGAACTCGCCCAACTGCCGCGTCAGGTTCTCCGTCTGTATGCCTAACGCAGAGGAGTAGCTTTGCAACTGGAGGGCAAAGCCGGGAATGTCCATTTGCGGCCCTATGTGTACCGGAGGCTTTACGGTGAAAACTTCGGGGACTACTTTGTCATGGGCGGCAAGCTTGACACTCATTTTCATGGGGCTGCCGTCGCGGCTGATGCCCAGCGTAACGGTGCGTCCGGGAGGGACCTCGCGAATCATCCGCCGGAGTTGTTCTTCGCTGTCGACCGCGGCGCCATTGAATTCCAGAATGACATCATGCTCTTTGAGTCCGGCTTTGCCGGCGGGAGCATCCTGGTCCACCATGGTGATCTCCACGCCTCGTTCTTCTTTGAGCTTAAGCGCGCTGGCGCGATCGGATGACACATCCCGAATATCCACGCCGAGGTAAGAGTGTCCTCCGGAGTAGACGTACATCGAGGGCGGCTTTTTAGCTTGTGGCTCCGGTTGCATTTCATCCGCTGAGAATGCGGTTGAGGACCCTGCTGGCAATGCTAAGGTTGCCAGTCCCCCCAAAAGCAGCGCAGTTGCAAATGGTCGAATCATAGAACTCTCCAAAGTTTTTCGTTCTTCTTACTGGTTACCCTTACGTTTGAACTCGATGTTTCCCGCGGTCGTATGAACGTGCAGGACAGGTCCTCCGCCGTTCAGCGAACCCTCCGCATAAGCTTCCCGTGGTCCCAGGTTCTGCTTCGTGTCGGTAATCTTTAGTTCGGGAAACTCGCTGCGAATGCCATAGCCGCGCGCAACCTCTACCGCCGCGCGGACCGTTACGCCCAGGCCATCCGGCACATACACGGTGATGTCACCCATCGAGGTCTCAAGACGCGACGCCGTGAATGCAGTTCCGCCGCTGGCCAGTTTGGCCACGATTGTGCCCGCTCCCGTCTCCGCTCGTATGCCGCCTTTGATGGGACCGATGTGAATACTACCTCCGCCGGTCTCAATCTGTGCAGCGCCCTCGATGTCTATCAACTCGATGTTGCCGCCTGCGGTCTCCGCCTTGATCTGACCGTCACACCTGGCTACGCGAATAAAACCGCCTCCGGTCTGCAGGGCCATTACCTTGGCCGATCCGATGTCCAGGTTGCCGCCGCCGGAGTTGGCGTCGATCCGGCCCGCCGCGCTAACGATGCGAATACTGCCTGCGTTCGTCGTCGCGTGCACGTCGCCGCCTGTCTTGCCGATATCAATGTCGCCACCGCCGCTGTTCACCACGACCAGGCCCTGGATCTGGTCGAGTGAGATGCCGCCGCCGCCGGTTGTGGCTTCAACTTTTCCGGCAAGGTTCGTAGCTGTAACCGTCCCGCCTTCCGTCTGTAGCTTCACCAAGGCTGTTTGTGCCGGAACCTGGATATCAAAGTTGATGGCGCCATGGCTGGCGCCTTCACAGTCAGCGCGCAATAAGACAGCTCCGTTTGAGCTGAAGGTGGTAAATTTCATCCGGGCAAACTCGCGCCGCGCCGACTCTTCCGAGTTGGCGCGTACATGCTCACGCACTGTATAGGTGATGTTGTCCTGTTGCGCGCCTTGTGCGCGGATGGAGCCTGCGCTGGATTTGACCTTGACGATTTTTTCCGCGGCGAGCGTGCCTGTGACTTCCTGGACCCACTCGTCGCCGGTATGGTACAGGCGCGGCTTGGCGCCCTGCGCGACCGCGGCCAGGCTTGCTGCGCCGAACACAACCGCGAGTTGTAAGTGCTTCTTCATCGTCGTCAAAGCTTCTCAATATCTCAGTCGAGATGAGGCGTGCTCGCCAGATAACGCTTGGATTCGGCGCGTATGAACTTGTCGCCATCGCGTTCCGACAGGACTTGCAGCGCCTGGTGGACGCTGGAATCAGCCTTGACCGGGTCCAGCAGGCCAATAGCTTCCTGGCGTATACCGGCGTTGGTGTCATGCATCAGCGCTTCCACCACGGCGTCGCGTACCTGTACGTCGTTTCTTACGTAGCCCTTCAGACCGTCCAGAGCACGCATCCGCACTCCGGGGTTCTTGTCATAGCGCAAGGAGTACATCAAAACGTCACGCACGGCATTATCTTCCGGAGTACGACTCAGCAGAGCGAGAGAATCCAGCACCACGCCGGAGTTCCGGTTATTGCGCGCCCCCAGCAGTAGCAGTTGCCGGATGTAAGGGTCCGTGACGGGGCCCTGCCGCATCTGCGGTTGCAGCGTGTTGTATTTGATCGATACCTGATTGGAATTTGCATCTCGCGTAACAGAGTCAACGTCGACAACGCTGGCATTTTCCACGTAGGGCTGGTCTTTGATCACATCGGCATTGGGATTCTTCGCCATCATGCGGTACGTTGTGCCCACACCTCCGGCAAATCCGATGATCAGCAGAACGGCGGTCAGCGCGGGCGCCAGCTTGATCTGGTGCATCCATCCGGCAAAGTCGAAAACGAAAGAGCTTAGAAAGCTGCGCGATTGCGCCGCGTGCTCCAGTGACTCCTGCAACTGCATGCGGTTGGCGGCAAGAAAACTGGCGGAAACTTCCTGTACCGGAAGAGCGGCCATGCCATTCTTGAACCCCAGCGTGGAATCAAGCTCCTGCCGGCATCCCTGACACTGGCGGACGTGGTTCTCAAACTCAAACTTGGCGTCGTCAGCCAGCTCGTCATAGACATACAGAACGATATTTTCTTTGGTCCATTCGCAGTTCATAAGCAGTTTCTCCGTACTTACCGCATGGCTGTCAGCGCACTGCGCAGCTTCTGCGTTGCGCGAAACAGTGTATTCTTTGCCGTTTCTTCCGTGGTATTCAACATTTCGCCGATGGTCCGCAACCGCAGCCCCTGGTAATGTTTCAGCTCAAAGACCATGCGCTCACGCGGCGTGAGCCTGGTCAGTGCCTGGGTGATCTTGGCTCCGAGTTCGCGCCGCATCAGGTCGCGTTCCGGATTGGCGCCGGCGCGGTCGTCCGAGACGCGCTCCAGCACGTCCACCGGCTGGCCGCTTGAATCCATGACCGTCTGTGGGTCTTCTTTGCGCGTCTGCCGCTTGCGCAGATGGTCCAGGCAGAGATTGGTTACGATGCGGTAGATCCAGGTATAAAACGAACACTCAAAGCGGAAATTTCCGATGTGCCGGTACGCCTTCAGGAAGGCTTCCTGGTAAACGTCATGAGCGTCGGCGTCCGATCCTGTGAGGTGCAGCGCCAGCCGTAGCACCGCCTGATCATACTGGCGGACCAGGGTTTCAAACGCAGCACGGTCTCCGCGCTGAGCAGCTCGAATCAGCTCGCTGTCGTTGATCCGACTTAAGGCTTGACTCACCATTTCTCCGGAAGAATGGGAGCTTTGTTTTGCACCACTCGCGCCAACCGTGAACCCCAAAAGTGCTGTTTCGGCGGGCATTTATTCTGTCCTCGTAATCCTCTCTCCTCGCAATTACTTGGACGTAATAAAATGCAATACGTAAGCGGTGATCACGCGGTCCAGGCCAACAAGAAGCGGCTTCCAGGAGGTTGTATGTCTCCCATTTTTCACAAGCCCGGAACGGGACTTTGTGATCGTCTAGCTCACCAAGTCCGGTTCTCGCCAAGGCAAAAACTCCGCCTGTTCATGCGCCTCAACTTAAACTGAGACTACACGGTTTCCAGTAGAAATAGAAACAAGCTGAACTGACTTCGATGTCCACTTAAGTCCAGCTTAAATGGCGTGAACCAATAGGTGCTCCGTGTAGAAAGTAAGTTATTGATATAAAACAGTTTACGATTGGGAGGAACCCCCTGCCGACGCAAAGCCACTAAGGGTTAGGGGTGGGTTTGGAGAATTGAGGGCGTTTTTTCCGTGCAATAATCTCAGTCTTCTTCGGTTCTCTTTCTTCGGTCCCCTAAGGGGGCATTGCATGCGTCGGTGGAATTTATTGTGCTGCTTCGTTGTTACTCCCGTACTGGGCCTGACGCTGAGTGCATTAGGTTGCCTCCCGCACCCGAGACCAATCACGACCCGTGCGGGGGCATCGCCCCTGCTTGGTGTGCTCGATCAGTTTACCGCTCCCGATGTACCGGTCAAAGGACCTGCTGAAGCCAATCCGATTCCCCATGCCTGGCCGGAGCCTACCAGCGTTCCGGAATGGCCGGGAAACGGTCTTGCCCAGCACTCGATGCTTTATGCCGGCGAGGGTTACAACACGCTGTTTCTCGTCCATCACGGCAAGGTCGTCTGGACCTATTCCATCGGGCCCGGCGGCGAGATCGACGACGTCTGGCTGCTCAGCAACGGGCACATTCTCTTTGCCCGTCAGTTTCACGTCGAAGAGATCACGCCCAAAAAAGATGTCGTATGGCACTACGATCCTCCGGAGGGCACCGAAGTGCACAGTTGCCAGCCCATCGGGTTGGACAAAGTTCTGTTGGTGCAAAATGGCCTGCCGCCCAAGCTGATCGTCCTCAACAAAAAAAGTGGCGCCGTCGAGATCGAGCATGAGCTTCCCGCCGAAAGTCTTACCGATCCCAAGACCGTGCATCCGCAATTCCGGCGTATCCGCATGACGGCCAAGGGCACCTATCTGCTGCCATTTCTGAAGATGAACAAGGTAGTGGAGTACGACAAAGATTTCCACGCGATCTGGAGCTACGAAATCCCCACGCCGTGGGCCGCCGTGCGCCTGCACAACGGCAATACGCTCATCGCCGACGAACATGACAAGCTGGTGCGCGAGGTGGGGCCGAAGGGTGAAACCGTATGGGAATTCAAGCAGGCTGATCTGCCGCCGAACATCGTCTTTCATAACATCCAGACTACGGACCGCCTGGCCAATGGCAATACCGTGATCTTCAGCTCGACCGGCGGCGCCAAGCGTGAAGACCGTCCCAATGTTATTCAGATTGTGGAAGTCACGCCGGACAAGAAAGTTGTCTGGGTCTTGCAGGACTGGAAAAACCTTGGCCCTGCCACCACCGCACAATTTCTGGATGAACCCGGAGCCCCGGAACAACCTGGAGATTTACAACACTGAGACATTTTCCCTGCTCCGTGGAGCGCGTATTTGCTATTCGTCTCCGGCGCTGAGAGGAACAAAGCGGCTTGCTCTTAAGCCACTCACGATTAAAGATCTCTTGAAGTCCCTGGCCCTTCGCGCAAACTTCGCTCATCACTTTGTGGTACGCTCAGAATCTGCGCGATTGATTCAGTGATGCCTAGGGACACCTCTTGGACAGCTCTGTAGAAACGAAATCAGCCCCCGCCGCAGCTGCTTCCGTAGCGGCCACGACCGGCTTAAACGCTGTGCGCCGCACGCTGGCTGCTTTCCGTTACCGCGATTTCCGCATTCTCTGGATGGGCTCGTGCACCTCCAGCATCGGCACATGGATGCAGAACGTCGCTGAAAACTGGTTCGTCCTTGATAAGACCGGGTCGGCGTTTTATTTGGGGCTGGACGCCTTTCTACAGCAGTTGCCGATCATGCTCTTCACGCTGATCGGCGGGGTTCTGGCGGACCGGCTCGACCGTCGCCGGACGTTGTTGGTGTCCCAGTACATTCAAATGTCGTGCGCGTTCACACTGGCAGTGCTGGTGTTCATGGGCTTGAATCACGTCTGGCCAATTCTGGTATTGTCCTTCATTACCGGCACGGCCCAGGCATTCGGCGGACCGGCCTCACAGGCGCTGGTTCCCACGCTGGTTGAGAAGAACGATCTGCCCAACGCCATCGCGCTCAACTCCATCCAGTTCAACCTGGCGCGCGTCATAGGGCCACTGCTGGCCGGACTCGCCCTGGCAACCCTGGGGCGTAACGCAATCGAGCGTATGACCTCCTGCTTCTCGCTCAACGGCTTGTCTTTCCTGGTGGTGATTGTCGCGTTGATGGCGTTGCATGTGAAACATACGCCGCCCGTGGCGCCACGGAAAATTCTCGAAGAGCTGGCCGGCGGACTCTCTTACGTCCGGCGCGAAGGCAGCCTGCTGGCGCTTACCGTGCTGGCGTTCACCACCACGTTTCTTGCCTTTTCGGTGTTGACCTTCCTGCCGCTTTTTGCAAAGCAGGTGTTTCATCAGGGCGTTGGAGAATATACGCGGCTCATGGCATTCTCAGGTTCGGGCTCAGTGGTCGGAGCGATTGTCGTGGCCTGGCTGGGAAAATATAAACGGATGGGACGCACCTCTCTCATTGTTCAGGCGCTGTGCGGGCTTTTGATCGCCGGGTTTGCGATGTCCAAGGTCTTGTGGCTGAGCGATATCCTTCTTTTCTTTACCGGCGCTGCATTGATTATCGTGTTCGCCACCGTCACATCGCTGGTGCAGTTGATCGTTCCCAACGAACTGCGCGGGCGGGTGATGAGCATTTACATGGTCGCCTTCCGCGGTGGCATGCCTCTGGGAAGCCTGGTCAGTGGACTTTTCGCCAGCAAATTCGGCGCGCCGATCGTGCTGATCTGCAACGGCATTCTGCTGGTCGCGGTGGCAACGTACTTCATGGTCCGCAGCCACGGCGTGCGCGAGCTGTGAGCTCTGTGGTTCTAAAGCGTGACATGCATTCCCGAAGTACAAGATTCACGCGACTAACCTAGTGTTTTTCAAAGGGGATTAAAAAACTTGGGGAAACCGTGAGTTTCGCTTTGCTTTTTACATTTTGCACGCATCATAAATTATTGTGGTTTTTAAGACCCACGACAAAAGCCAAAGTTGCAGGCCGCCATCCGGAGGCAGAGGAATCTCAAGGCAACAAAAAGCCTTGCGCTAAGGTCTTTCAATATGTTACTAGAGTGTTAGACCTTCCCTTGGTTACGGAGCGCGGAGCCCATAACGCGATAAGATAGGTGTGCGCCATAGCCGTGACCGGAGAACCCACAATTAAATCGCCCGATAGATCTCCCGACCACTCGATTTCTGCTGAGTTGCGCCCAGTTGACTACGAAAAGCCGCCCGTTGTCGAAACGTCGTTTGGTTTCACATACGCGCCCATTAAAGGCTGGTCATTGTTTCATCTGGGACTGCTGTGGGCACGTTTGCGTCAACGTTATCAATTCGCAGAAGCGCGCCTGCCGATGGGCAGCATAGACACAGAAGAGGTGGATCTCAAGCTAGGCCCAGATGTCCATCTTGAATCACTGCCTCTGCGTTCGTGGTTTTTGGACTCATCAAAAAACCAACTACTTCAGGTACAGCTAAACCGGTTTATCAGAAATTGGCGAGCTGTCGAGACTGAGCAAAAATACTTTCATTACTCAGACATGAAGCCGATGTTTCATGAAGACTGGACAACCTACCGACAGTTTCTTAAGGATGAAAACCTGCCAGAGCCGAGCGTATTTAAGTGCGATGTGACATACACCAATCATCTTCTGAAAGGGCGCGAATGGGACACCTTGGACGATATTGGGCCGCTTTTTCAGCGGATGAATTTTGAGCTCAAAGGTGCATTAGTAACATCAGTGTCTTTCGTCGCAGCGTCCGGGAATAATCAGATACGCATGGAGACATCACCAGGTCTGCGCCCAGACGGCACACCAATTGTTCAACTGACATTGAACGTAAGCGGTCAACCTGTCGGCACGTCGGAGTCAGATATTTGGTCCAAGCTCGATGACTGCCACAAGTTGCTTGTTGAAACCTTTGCGGAAATAACAGCCGAGGACTTGCAGAAGCGAGTCTGGAAGAGGATACGATGAGTTTGAATTGTCGTGAAAGTGATACATGCCTTGATCAAACGACGGCAGCGGGGCAGACCTTTATTGACGACCCGGTTCTCCAGCAGCCTTCGTTGGTGGACAAGAGGCCATGGCTAGCATACGCGTTTATGGAGTTACTACAATTGCAGCGCGTTGGCAGAATTGAACCTGGTATCGGTGATTTCAGAGTGACTGACGATACGCTAAAGAGTGCCGGCAGAGTACTCTGTAGCATAAGACATCGATATCTCCCCAATCCTTCCCTCTCGACGCTTTCTGGTGGCGGTATACAAATTACCTGGACCAACGGAAAAAACGCCGTGGAGGTCAGCGTGTTGCCAGACCAGAGTGTTGCCCTGGCGCATTTAGTTAATGACGCACTGACCAAAGCCGTCGAATTAGGACCAGCGCATTACGACCAGATGAATCAGTGTTTAAGGGACCTTGTGGGCTTGTGAAGCCCGCTATCCTAAATGCCACCGTTCGTCGATGATATCGTCGTATGTCCTAACGAGGTACGCCTGATTCGTATTCTCAGGAATGAGACTTTTTGGAAACCGAAGGACATACCCGTGAGAGCATCGTCAGGCGCTTTTTTTGACGGCTCACGAGAGAACTCTTGCTTCATGCTTCATTTTCTTGGCGCTGAACATTTTAGAAAAATCGCAGACAAATATCCACAGAGTAAGTTCGCGGTTATCACCGCCGCAGATGCGAGAGCCATCGGCTATACGGTTTGTGACGATCCGTCAGATTTTCTTCCAGGTCACGTAGTCGTTTGCCCGCCTAAAGAGATAAAAAGCAATGAATACAGAAGAATGGCTGAGAAATTGGCCAATTTGAGCGTTATATTTCAGCCGCTATTAACTCATCGTTAGGCATCAGCGACATCTGCTCATCCAGCGCCACGACCTTTGTTACACTCATTCACCTACATCATCAGTTGAGGATCTCAGACATGAACAGCAAATTCACCAAGGCGGTACTTACCGTGGCAGGGTTGGCCGCGGTTTTCATATCGGCCATCGCGTACGGACGCGCACAGTCCGCTCCTGCGCCATCTGCGGCCACCCCGGCTTCGCCCCACGCTGCACCTGCTCAGCCGACGAGCGGCGCCACGGATGCCAAAACGGCGGAGCAAGTTTTCAAGAATATTCAAGTTCTTAAAGGGATTCCATCCGATCAGCTCCAGCCGGCGATGCAGTTCATTTCCACATCTCTCGGCGTGGAGTGCGTGTTCTGCCACACCCAGGGTGCTTTCGACAATGACGATAAAAAGCCCAAGCTGGCAGCCCGCAAGATGATCCAGATGCAGATGGCCATCAACAAGGACAGTTTCGAAGGGCACCCCGCGGTGACCTGCAACTCCTGCCATCGCGGCTCACACAGCCCGGTGGCAATACCGGTCATCTCCGATGAGGAGCCGAAACCGGCTACTCCTGCTGATGAAGCCAGCGCCGCGACGCGGCCAACCGCCGATCAGATTCTGGACAAGTACATCCAAGCCGTGGGCGGCGCGGACGCGCTGCAGAAAGTTTCCAGCCGGGTCGAGAAAGGCACAGTCATCATTCGCGACCGCAAGTTACCGATCGAGGTTTTTGCCAAGGCCCCGGACAAGCGTTTCACTATCTCGCACGGGCCGAACGGTGACAGCATTACCGCAACGGACGGACATATCGGATGGCTGGCCAGTGGCGACCGGCCTCCACAGGAAATGAGTGAAGCGGAGAACAACGTTTTCAAACTCGACGCCGCTTTCCGCTTGCCTACAGATATTAAACAGATCTTCACCCAGCTTCGGGTCGGACGGCCCGACAAAGTAGCGGACAAAGAAGTCAATCAGCTCATCGGGATCCGGCAGGGCCAGCCGCCGGTGCGGTTGTTCTTTGACGCGCAATCAGGGTTGTTGGTGCGCATGGTGCGTTATACCGAAACGCCGCTGGGACGCAATCCAGCCCAGGTTGACTACGCTGACTATCGGGATTCAGGCGGAGTGAAGATCCCCTATCAGTGGACCATCGCCCGGCCGGCAGGACGCTTCACCATCAAAGTGGACCAGGTGCAGCAGAACGTACCCATCGACGATGCGAAATTTGCCAAGCCGGCCACGCCTCCACCGGCGCCAGCGGCGGCGCAACCCAAGCCGTAAGAAAACCGCAAAAATAAATCAGGCCCCGATGTGTCGGGGCCCGAAGTTTTTCTGGCAGTAAATTCCGGCTTAGGCTTCGGCTTCTTTTTCAATCGTGACCTTCACCTTGCTGGTGACGTCGCGATGCAGTCTGATGGCGACTTCAAACTCACCGAGGCTCTTCAGCGGCTCGTTCAACTGGATCTTGCGGCGGTCGATGGAGAAACCTTTATGCTCCAGGGCATCCGCGATATCGGACGAGGTCACGGAGCCGAACAGGTGGTCCTTCTCGCCGGCTTTGCGATGGAAAGCGAGGCTGGCGCCTTCCAACTGTTTGGCCAGGGCTTCCGCGCTGGTTTTCTCCACCGCCGACTTGCGCACCGCGGACTGCTTCATCTGCTCAATCACGGCGCGATTGGCCTTGGTGGCCTCAATGGCCAGTCTGTGGGGCAGCAGGTAATTGCGGCCGTAGCCTTCCGCCACCTTGACTACTTCACCACGCTGGCCCAGCTTGGGAACATCTTCTTTCAGAATGACTTCCATTTCAGATCTCCAGGTGCAAAAGTTAGGCGCAAAAGTTTTTATCGCGCGGCGAACGGCAGCAGAGCGATGTTGCGCGCCCGCTTGATGGCTGCGGTCAGGCGGCGCTGGTGCGGCGTGCAAACGCCGGTCAGACGCCGGGGAACGATCTTGCCCCGCTCAGCGACGAACTGCCCCAGCAAGCGAATGTCTTTGTAGTTGATGTCATCGATTTTCTCGACGCAGAACTTGCATACTTTCTTGCGGCGGAAGAACTTCCGTCCGCCATCGCGGCTACCGCCACCCGGGCCGCCCGGCCCGCGCGACTGCGGCCTTGACGGTGGTGCTGAACTCTCGTGACTTCCTTCGTCTGCCATAACTCTCCTCAACGGGCGGGCACTTTCCGTGCCGTGCCGATTTGTTTTAGGCGTTTACCGCCGGATTTTCACTCTCAGCCGACGCTGATACGCTCCCGGCCGGGGGGCGCTTGGCGTGCGACTCACGCAGTTTCTTGACTTTGTCCAGACGCTGGCGCTCTTCGTCGGTGCGGACCGTAATGAACTTGATCACCGGTTCCGCAACGCGCAGGCGGCGTTCCAGTTCATGGATGGCCTTACCGTCAGCCAGCAGAACAAACAGCACGTACTGGCCGTCAGAAAACTTCTTTACGTCATAGGCCAGGCGGCGTTTTCCCATTTTCTCGGTGTTCTGGACGGTGGCCCCGGCGGTGGTGGCATGGCCCTGGAGCGTCGCGATCAGCTTGTCCAGGTCTTCCTCCAACAGGTCAGGGCGCACAATAAACATCACTTCGTAGGTTCGTTGCATGTATTTCCTCTCTGCGTTTTTGCAGTGCCAATCAAGTACTGAGTATTTAGTACTTAGTATTTAGCAAAACCAAAATCCGCGTTCGCGTCGTAATAGCTAACAACCTAAATGTTTTGGCTCAAGACTAACTACTAAATACTCAGTACTAAGTACTGCTCTGGCTCTCTTCATTCTTCCGGTTAAATCTGTTCATCGCCGCCGCGATGCCATCATTCACAATCACGCTAACGGCCTGTGCCGCCAGATCCAGTAACTCATCCACGGCGACCATCTGCGACTTCTTGATCTGCCCCAGCACATAACGCGCTCCGTCCTTTACAGGATGGTCAGGGGCAATGCCCAGCCGCATGCGGCGGACTTCCTGCGTGCCCAGCGCGTCGATGATGGACTGCATTCCGTTGTGCCCGGCGGACGAGCCGCGCTCCCGTATGCGAAGCGTTCCCAGCGGAAGGTCCAGTTCGTCGTAAATCACGAGCAGGTCCTTCTGTGCATCAACGCTGTGTTTGTCCACCAACTCCCGGACCGACATGCCGCTCAGGTTCATGAAGGTCTCAGGTTTGGCCAGCAGGACCTCATCGTTTCCGATTCTGGTCCTGGCGGTCAGAGCTTTACAGTGCCGGTTGTCCACCATCACGCCGCATTGTTCGGCAATACGATCTACCGCGAGAAAGCCGATATTGTGCGGCGTGAACTGGTATTCGATGCCAGGATTTCCCAGCCCGACGATCAGCTTCACCCGGCCTACTTCTTCGCGGGCGGGGCCTTGGCCGCCGCTGCCGGTTCCGCACCCTCTTCCCCGGCTTCCTGCTTGCCTTTCTTGATGACCTCAGGTTCAGCCGCAGTGGCCGCAGCATCAGCAGCAGCTGCGTCAGGCGTAGCCACAACTTCTTCCTTCACCGCGGTCACGTGGGCCACGGCCTGGGTTTCCTCGGTGACGAACTTGAGTTCGCCGCCGTGCTTCAGGTCGGAAACACGCAGTACTTGTCCAAAGACCATTTCAGAAACGTCGGCGTCAAAGTGGCTGGGGATGTCGCCCGGCAGGCACTCGACTTCCACTTCACGGAGCATCTGCTCCATGATTCCGCCCTGCGTCTTTACGCCGGCCGCTTCGCCCACCAGATGGATCGGCACCTTGACGCGGATCTTTTCATCCATGGCGATGCGCTTCATGTCGATGTGAAGCAGCTTGCCTTTGATCGGTTCATACTGCCAGTCAACGATCATGGCCTTGGTTTTTTCCGGGCCGACCTGCAGGTCGAAAATGGTGTTGTGGCCGGACGCCGACCGCAGGATCTTGGAGATCTGCTTGGGATCGACGCTCACGGCAACGGCGTCTTTCTTGGCGCCATACACCACGGCGGGCACACGGCCGCTGGCGCGCAAACGGCGCGCTTCATTCTTGCCGCGTGATTCCGCCGGCCTGGGTTGAGCTTCTAGAACTTCTTGTGAAATCATTTTTCGTTTTCCTTTTTCGCTTCCGCCGGCCTACGTAAATAGCGTACTGACGGAAGTTTCCTCATGGATAGATTGAATTGTCCGGCCCAACAGACCGGCAATCGACAAAACTTTGATTTTGGACTCGTCCTTGGCAGCTTGCGTCAGCGGAATGGTGTTGGTGACAACAACCTGTTCCAGCTTGGACTTGGAGATGCGTTCAATGGCCGGCCCGGAGAGTACCGGATGCGACGCGCAGGCAAATACCTTGGTTGCGCCCGCGTTCACCAGCGCCTCGGCGGTTTTTACGAGCGTTCCCGCCGTATCGATGATGTCGTCAATGATCAGGCAGGTGCGCCCTTTTACGTCGCCGATCACGTGCATGACCTCGGCCACGTTCATATCGGTGCGGCGCTTATCAACGATGGCCAACGCAGCATCAATCTTCTTGGCGAAGAAGCGCGCGCGCTCCACGCCGCCGGCGTCGGGCGAGACCACGGTCAGATTGGGCAACTGCATCTTGCGGAAGTGGTCCACCAATACCGGCGAGGCAAACATGTGGTCGACCGGAATATTGAAGAAGCCTTGAATCTGCGGCGCGTGCAAGTCCACAAGAAGTGCACGATGCGCTCCCGCAACCGTGAGCAGGTCCGCGATCAGCTTGGATGACACGGGAACGCGCGGTTTGTCTTTGCGGTCCTGGCGCGCGTAGCCGTAATACGGGATCACCGTGGTGATGCGGCGCGCTGAGGCGCGCTTGAATGCATCCACCAGCAACAACAACTCCATGAGATGCTCATCTACCGGGAAACATGTGGGCTGGACCACAAACACGTCCGACCCGCGCACGTTCTCCTGAATATGGACATAGCACTCCCCGTCAGAAAAGCGCGTGACCGTAGCTTTGCCGCGTTCCAGGCCGAGAAACGCACAAATCTCATCGGTCAGGGCCTCATTGGCGGTGCCGCAGAAGATCTTGAACCTATCGTCGTGACGCGCTTTTTGCTTTTGCTCGCTCTTCGACTGCGGCGTCTTCTGTTGCTTGGTCTCCGGATTGTCTGTTGCTGTCGCTATTGTCGCCATGTCTGATCACCCGTTTGAAGCTGGTTTGCTTACAATCGAGCTGGAAACCCACTACTTCTACAGCTGAAACTGCCAACATCTAAAATCTGGCTGGGCCGCTAGGATTCGAACCTAGACAAAGTGCTCCAAAGGCACTTGACCTACCATTAGTCGACGGCCCAAATTCCCTGGATCGGGTGATCTGTAGATCGGGTCATCGGGAGATCGGAAAAATCAAAACTTTGAGACTTTGAGTCCAGATCACTCGATCTCCCGATCGCCAGATCCCCCGATCTTGGCAAACATCTCTTTCCAATACCGCTCCCGAGGCAAAGTAACGGTGGCTTGCGCCGGGACACCTGTTTCGTTCAAGACCTTAGCTGCTTTATCTGCTGTCTGTTGGTCTGCAAATAACCCGTAGACGGTTGAACCGGAGCCCGAAAGCGAAACATACCTGGCCCCTGAGCGTTCCAGGGCCCGTTTGACCTCGCGTACGGCGGGATATCTAGGGAAAACGACACTTTCAAAATCGTTTTCAATCCCGGTACGGACAAGGTCGAGAAGCAAAGCCTCGGCCCGGTCCCAGCCTTTGCTTGGGACACCGGTTGGGGTAAAACTGCTGCCATTCAACCACTCGTAAATTGTCTGGCTGAACGTATTCATTCTATCGGAGCCGTCCTGCGCCGTCAATTTTGCGCCCGCTGGCGGCTTGGCGGGCCATTTCTTGTCCCATTCCGCGAACGCCACAGGCGTGGAAACCCCAATTTCCGGCGTGGCCAGCACGCAATGGAAGCTGGGAAGGTCTTCTACGGCGTAAACCTGCTCGCCGCGACCGATGCCCAGCACGGTACCGCCAATCAGAAACAATGGCAGATCAGACCCGACTTCGCCGGCAATCCGCAGGCGTTCTTCCGGCGGCAGGCAGCGCTTCAACGCTTTCTCCAGCGCCAGCATCGTGGCGACCGCGTTCGATGACGCCGCACCCAAACCGCCTTGTACCGGCAGGTTTTTGTCGATGGCGATGCGGACTTTCCCGCGGGTTTTCAGCGAGCGCAGGACTTTGTCGGCCACACGCCAGCATGTGTTGGTCTCATCGCGCGGGACACGCGGGTCCTTGGAGTAGACCTCAATGCCCACGCCGCGCCCGACTTCAACTCTGATTACATCCGAAACAGCCACGGTCTGGTAGAGGGTGCGCAGCTCGTGAAAACCATCGTCACGCAGAGGGCCGATCTTTAATCCGATATTGATTTTGGCAAAGGAGCGAACGGAGGTGGACATACTGTGAAGTCAATCATAAACGAGAAGCACTCAGCAGTCAGCCATCAGCCCAGAAACGGCAAATGGCAATTAGCAAATAGCAATTGGCCAAAGACGAAGTCACATTTGATCAACTGCTATTTGCTAATTGCCATTTGCTGTTTTTTAGTACCTGAACAAATACGACAACTTAATGAAAATCTGCCGGCCATCATTGATGAACGAGCTGCGAGTGCGCAGAAAGCCGTCGGCAGTGAACTGCAGGCGAGGATCAAGGTTTTGCAGGTTGCTGTTGTAGCCGGCGTAAATCGCGGTGCCAGGGGTGACCATGTAGGTGAACAGGACGTCGCCGTTGAAGCTCTTGCTGTTTTGCAGAGTCGTTAGTCCAGGGTTGGAAATCGTGGTCACGTACTGGCCGATCAGGCGCAGAGAGAACTCCTTGGTGAACTGGTAATTCCACTTGGAGCGCATGATGTGGTTGTTAAAGATATTGAGGCGCGTGTTCTGGTCCTGCAACCGAGTCATGATGTAGGTGTTCTCAACCGTCAGGCCTTTCATTGGGCGGACCACGCCGGTCACGAACCCGGTATTCTGATAGGCCAGCACCGGTGGGCCTGTGCGCGGAACAAAATTCGTCGCCGTGCCCCAATCCATTTCCATGCCGAGGTTGATCCATTTGAAATATTGCGAATGCACTTCAGCGCCGCCGACCGCGTGTGTGTAGTCACGGTCCGTGGTCAGCGTCGAAAAATCCTGAGGGCGCAAACGCTCGTGCTCCAACATATTGAAAATGCTGATCGAGCTGTTCCGCGGGAAGTCCCATTCGTAGCTGGGATTGATCTGATGGGTAAGACGCGTACCGTTGTGGTCCCACAGGCTCAACTGAAAAAAATGCGGACCATGCGATGTCAGGTGTTTGCCTTCCGGATGAAAAGTCCGGCTCACGAAGTTGCTGAAGCGTCTGAAGTCCGTGCGGTTGATGAAACCCGTTTCAGCATTGAACCCCGCCGATATGTCCTGATACATGGTGTTGAATTCCAACCGGCGTGAACTGCGCTCCGCATAAACCATGTACGCCGGACCCGCCTGGTGCGTGCCGTCACTGAACTTGGTTTCACTGGTGACAGCCTGGGCATTCATCTGCCAGTTCTGATTAATCTTGATCTGCGTATCGATTCCGCCGACGCGGTTGAACCCCACTTCACAACGCACCGAGGTACAGAATGAGTTCGGATTGGTATGCAGCTCGCGGTCGGTGTAAATCATGCCAATACTGTTGTGATTGCCCAGTTCGCGATTGACGCGCAAGACGCCGAAATACGCGTTCTGCCCGGAGAGCGGGTCCGTATCAATCACGCTTTTGCCCGGCGACCGGTCATTTGCCATCAGCGTGCCGATGGCCCACGGACCCATTTTGCCGGTGAGCCGGACGCCATATAGCGGGTCGATGATGCGCCGCGTGAAGAGCAGGTTGAGAGGCGTCTGAAAGAAATTCGAGTTCTCCTGAAAAAACGGCCGCTTCTCGGGAAAGAAAACCTCAAAACGCTGGTTGACCGTGACCTGGGGATCATCCGATTCAATCTGTCCGAAGTCGGGATTGATGGTGGCGTCAAGCACCATGCTGTCCTTAATCACGATCTTGGAATCCAGTCCGGCCTTCGGTTGGAGATGTTTGCCGGTAAAGCGATCGCCTGCCGGATCGCGCTCGTCCAGCGCGCGGAACGCGCCCAGAGAAGCGTAAGGAATGAACTGCAAATTGCGGCCGGGAGAAATCTCCTGAAAGCCGTCGATCGTCCCTTCCTGCGTAAGCATTCCCTGGACCCGGTTGGTATTGACCGGAAAGAACGAGTGTTCCGAGTTGCGCGGGATCACGCGGATCAGGACCACTCCCCAACGCGTGGAGCTCTGGCGCCGGAAACGCAGTGACTTGAACGGGATCTCGATCATCACCATGTAGCCGTTGCCGGTGATCTTGGCGTAGGTGTGCCAGACAGTGTCAAAGGAGTTGTCCGGGCCCTGGTTTTCCGACCACAGCCCGTCCTGCTGGATCCCATAAGGGTTTACGTAAAACGTGTAGGCATGGCGATGGTCGTTGAAGGTGTCCAGCCATAACCCAACCTGGTCATCATCGTCGATGAGTTCTCGGCGCAGCATGCGGGCGCGGAGCTTTTTCGGTTCTTTATCAAAAGCAAGAAACACAGCGTAGAAATTCTTGTCGGTATAGCCCAGGTAAGCTTCCGTTGGCTGGGAAACCGGGGCGCCATCGTGCGGTTCCTTCTGCGTGAACCGGGTGATCTTCAACATTTTTTTCGCCAGATCACTGGCAGGCTCCATGCCCTCGAAATCGGCCAACTTGGGGGAAGCCAGCAGCCGGGGGATATCCTGCGAGCTGATCTGATCCCTCAGGTCGGGAGATGGGTGATTCTGCGCTGCCTGTTGGGCCAGCGCCGGCAAGGACAATACCAGGCTCGCAATGGCAGCCGTGGCAAGGGCCCGTAGACTGTTGGATCGAGGCACGCTGTTTCCTGGACATCTGCTGAGCGGGGGCAGCTCAGACTCAAATCTTAGACTCGGTCCCCAGCGAAAGGTTAGAACGAACAACCTGAAGTGATGGGCCGACAAATCATGGGTAAGTTTATTTTGTTGGTGGCGCAGGCTTTTTAACGTACTGGTCCCAATCGACCAACCCCCACGGATGCAGTTCAGCAATGAATATGCCGGAACGCACAGCCGGATCGGCAGCGACTATAGCTTTGGCATCATTCTCATTTTCTGCTTCAAACACCATGGCTCCGCCTGCGTCGTCCAGGAAAGGGCCTGCGAATTTCGTCGTACCTTTGCTATAGAGGTTCAGCATGTATTGGCCGTGTTCCTTCAACGGCTGCTCTGCCAGGGACTTTCCGGCGATCCACCCAGGCCCGGGCCGGTAGACAAGCAGGTACTTTATCTTTTGATGAGCTGCCGGCTTGTCGGCAGGTGTTTGTCCGTACGCCAGGCAGAGTGGAATCATGAAAACAGCAAAGATCAGACTGTGCATCGCGCGCTTCATTTCTTTAGCTCCTGTTCAAATCAAGATAGTGCTTTCCCTGCTAGAACAAATCGGGCTGGCGACCGTACTTGATGCCAAAATGATCGTAAGCCAGTCTGGTGGCTACCCGACCGCGAGGAGTACGGTCAAGGAAACCAATCTGGATAAGGAAGGGCTCATAGATCTCTTCCAGCGCCTCTTGTTCCTCCGCCAGCGCGGCGGCCAGAGTGCTGAGTCCCACCGGTCCTCCGTTGAATTTTTCGATGATGGCCAGCAGCAGCCGGCGGTCCATCTCGTCAAAACCATGCTTGTCGACTTCAAGCATCTCCAGCGCCGCCTGCGCTGTGGCTTTGTCAATGCGGCCCTGGCCGCGCACCTGGGCAAAGTCGCGTACACGACGCAGCAGACGGTTCGCGATGCGCGGTGTGCCCCGTGCCCGGTGTGCCAGCTCGTCAGCGCCCTCGGCATCAATTCCTACGCCCAGAATCTCCGCCGACCTTTCAACCACGAATTTAAGTTCTTCCGCGCTGTAGAACTCCAGCCGCAGCAGAATGCCAAAGCGCGAGCGCAACGGCGCGGAGAGCAATCCCGCCCGGGTGGTGGCCGCCACAAAAGTAAACGGTCGTACGTCAATGGTGTGTGTCCTGGCTGACGGCCCTTGCCCAATGATGATGTCCAGCTTGTAATCCTCAAGCGCCGAGTAAAGAATTTCTTCCAGCGCGGGTTGCAAGCGATGCACCTCGTCCAGGAAAAGCACCTGACGGTCACTCAGGTTGGTCAGGATGGCCGTGAGGTCGCCTTTGATTTGTATGGCAGGCCCGGCGCTTTGCTGGTAGGCCACGCCCATCTCATTGGCGATGATGGTGGCCAGCGTGGTTTTCCCCAGGCCCGGCGGCCCATACAGTAGCACGTGGTCCAGGGCTTCGCCCCGTGATTTGGCCGCTTCTACAGCAATGGCCAAGTTGTCCTTGACCTTTTTCTGGCCAACAAACTCGCGCAGGTAGCGCGGACGGAGCTTCAGCTCAAACGATTCGTCGTCGTCTCCCTGCACGGCGGAAACCAGCCGTTCCTTGTCGATCGGTTTTTGCTCGGCGGACACTATGGCGATGGTAAAGCGAAATTGATAAAAATGAAAGAACGAGAATTAGTTTCCAACGAATAGTGCGCTCCGGGAGTCCAATAGGAAAACGAGAAGAGAGGAAAAGTGGAATGAAAGATTTTGTCGCCGGTTTGCTGGTAGTCGTCCTGTGCGTTAGTTCGTCCCAGGCGATTGACCGCACCCACTACCGCGAATTACAGAAGAAATTCGGAGAACTAGCGCAGCAAAAGGACTGGAAAGCCGCGCGCGAACTGCTGACCGAGATGGGCCACGAGCTGCCTGCGCTTACACCCCGCTATTTGTTGACCGTCGCGACCGTCGAAGCGCGGCTCGGACACAAGCAAGAAGCCCTGCGATGGCTGGGCCGGTTCGCTGCCACGGGTCTGAGTTTCGATCTCGCCAAAGATGACGACCTGAAGGCGCTGCTCTCCGAAGAAGCCGGCCAGAAGATTGCCGCGCAGATGAAAGCGAACAGCAAGCCTGTCGCTACAACTGAGCTGGTTTGCGCGTTGCCGCAGGTCGACATCATGCCGGAGGACCTCACCCATCTGAAGTCTTCGAACATCTTCATTGTGTCCAGCATCCAGCATCACACGCCGTACCAGGTATCGCCGCCAAAGGCAGGGACGAAAGAATGCACCATGCAGGAGCTGCCGCTCCCAGCGGAAGCCAAACGCTGGCCGACTCTGGCGGTCTCCGCGGACCCAAAACGAAAAGCACTTTGGATCACCAGTTCGGCCATGCCTGACTTCGTCGGTTTTCCTAAAGAAGATCAAGGCAAGGCGCTGCTCCTGGAAATCGACGAAGCCAGCGGCCAGATCCTGCACAGCTTCGATCCCGGTGCGACCAGCCCGGCGGTCCTAGGCGATATGTCCGTCGCTGAAGACGGCGCCGTTTATGTAACGGACAGCATCGGCGGTGGCGTGTACCGGCTGCGCGGCGATCCGCAAACGGCCAAGCTGGAAAAGATTGCCGACGGGCTCTTCTCACCACAGACCCCCGTGTTGGCGCGCGATGGCAAGCGGCTCTTCGTTGCCGATTACTCCCTGGGCATCGCGGTGGTTGACTTGACGGCCACCGGCCCCGCGGCAAAGGTCACGTATCTGCCGCATCCGGAAAATGTCGCGGTGGTCACGCTGGACGGGCTTTATCTCAATGGTGACTCGCTGGTCGGCATACAGAACGGCATTGAGCCAATGCGGATCATGCGCTTTCGCCTGAACCATGCTCAGACGGAGATCACCGGAGGGGAAGTGATCGAGCAGAGCGAACGCATGGGAGATCCCACGCATGTAATCGCCGTGGATGGATGGTTCTACGTATCGGCGAATGTGGGATGGAACAAAGTGGATGACTCGGGCAAGCTGAAGCCCGGAGAGAATTTCACGGCGCCGGTCCTGCTGCGGTTTCCGGCAGGGCCGCGTTAGGGCCGGGTAAACTTACTACAGCCTTGACCGACGATTTACGCGCACGGGTTAGCAACTCCCCAGGATGCGGCAGCAATCGAGCGTATTTATGGGTTTCGTGAAGCCGGCGTCTATGAGAAACACGGTAAGCTCGATGGCGTCTGCTTGCGGCAAAGCCTGCGCTAGCCGTGGGCGCTATTGGTCGCTCTTGGCGGAAGTGCTCAGGTCTTGTAAACGTTTTGCGTCCGCCTTCAGCGATTCCGCATTTGGAGCTTCAGGGACCAGTGTCAGGTAATCCTGGATTTGCTGGGCCGCAGCCGAGTAGTCACGCTTGCGCGACAAAATATAGCTCAGCAAAAGACAAACATCAGGGTGGCTGTGCGCTGTATCAAGCGACTTAAACTTCAGCGCGCTCTCTTCGGCGGCCGTAAAATTCTGCGCATTGTAGTTGGCGGCGGCGTTGAAAAAGTAAGCCACGGGAAAAGCATAAGCGTTCATCTTGATTACTTGCTCGCTAAACCGGATCGCGTCAGGCCATTTCTTTTCCTGCATGGCAATCATCGTCAGGCCATACGAGGGATTGACAAACTGCGGGTCGGCGGCCTGTGCCTGGGCATACTCCGTGCGCGCCAGGTCAAATTGATTTTGCTGGCGATGGATTTCCCCCAGAAGCGTCCAGGCAGAAGCAAAGCTCGGATAGAGATGTACGGCCTTATTGAGTTCTTTTTCCGCCTCAGCGGTCTTTTCCTTCGTCATTGCTTTTTGCGCCTTCTCGTAGGCATTCTGGGCTTCTTTAGGCGCCGCCATAGTGGTGAGGCTGATGGTAGTTCCCCTGGCATCGCCCATGCGTTTCAGGAAGATTGTGCCAACATCGATCTGCCAATTGTCGCCGTTGGTCCGGAGCATCACAGTGCTAGACATGAAGCCGGCAAACACCGCGCGGAACTCGCACCCGGTCAAGTCGATTTGGCGCTGGCTCAGGCTTGATCCAGCGGCTTTTACCGGAGAACCCACCGTAGAACTGGGGTCGTTTTCGCTTGCATCCTGGAACCCCAGATTTGAACCCATCTGGAACTCAAATTGCCCTTTGAAATCGGTATAACCTTCGCGTCGTGTTACCCCGTTGCACACGCGCTCAATGGCCACCGGCTCAGACAGTGCGCCTCCTCCCTCAAGCAACACTTTGCCTGAAATGAACATGGGCTGAAGTGTGGTCGGAGTCGTCGGCTGGTTCCGGTTTGTAGGAATATTGGGCCTGCTGCCTCCCGGTGGCGGTGAACCAGGTTTTGGCTGCGCCAGCGCGATTTGCGCGAATATAGCAACAGCGACGAACAACCAGGCCTTGAAGAGAGAGGAGTTCCGGACCATCACGCCCTCCAGCACGCTTGAGTTCCAAGTGCAGACTCAAAAGGAAGCTATTCCATCCCTGCAAATGGTACGCTTTTCATGCCCCAATTTCTGCAAAAATTTCGTTTAGGCCAGGTTTAAAGAACCATCACTTACCGGGCACGTAAATTCTGAGATTAGACGATGGGAACCGGCCCCAAGGTTGGCCGTTGTGTATGAGCAAGTTAGGCAGAGACAGACAAAAGAAGTAATGGGCGCTGAGGGGCTCTGCCGAAGGTTACTTATGTTCTTCTTCACGTACCGTGCCGATCTCAAGAACAAGCTCCTGTCCCAGCAGGCGGCTGCCATCGTACTGCACCTCAATCAGGCGAGTACGGTTGGAACGCGCTTTGGCCATGGCTGTGGGGAGTTCGGCATTGGGAAATTGGCCGACGATCTCCCACTTGTCTTCGGCCATCTGTACCCACAGTTCGTATTGCTTCCACTTCGCCATCGTATTTAGTGTCTCATAGAACATTTAGTGTCTCATAGAGCCAGTATTGTTTCAGCGCGGTTAATTTAGGGTCAAGCCTGAAGGCGGAATGTCCACTTTCCCGGGTCCACCCAGCGGAATACTGTGAAACAGATCTCGCCAGAGCACAGCCCTTGATCTATTGTTGACGGACCGCGGGCGTGCATCCTGCTGTCCTCTTTCGTGGCGTGATCGTGCTGCTTTCCGGAACCTTTCCGTCCCTTTATGCCGTTATTTGCGATCATCCTCATGTTTGCGATCGTCATTATGTTTACGATCATCGTGGTCGTGATCATCGTGCTCGTGGCGAGCGACTTTTACCTCCACAGAACTGCTGGTGCTTGATCCAGCCGAATCCGTGACCGTTGCCGTGATGGTATAGATCCTGTCTTCTCGGACGATCAACTTGCCGTTCACTCTGGTGAAGCGTTCGTTTTCAGCGCGCAGAAGGACGTGCGTCGGATCGAGTACAACCCAATCGATATCAGGCCTGCGTTCCGGGTCTTCCGGCTGGTTGCTGCTTACCGTAATTACCGGTATCAGTCCCACGTCACAAGAGGCGGCTACGGTATACGTCAGAATTTCCTTCACGAACCGACCGAACCGAGGGGACAGGGCGGGCCGGTCGACGGAAATGGGCGATATTACCGACGGTGGATTGGATACGTTTACGCTGACGGACGCCGCATTCGCCGGCGCTGGATTTGGATTTCGAGTTGTAGATGTGACGGTGGTGGAATCGGCGATCACGCTGCCGTTCATGGTGGCGCAGTTGACCGTCACCACGAGAGTGAACTGGGCTGAAGCTCCGTTGGGCAGCGAAGCAGCTGTACAACTTACCGGTCCGGCGGCGCCAACGGCCGGCGTGCTGCAAGTCCATCCCGTGGGAGCTGTAAGCGAGTTGAAAGAAGTGCCGGCGGGAATCGCATCTGAGAGCAACAGGCCAGCAGCATCACTGGGCCCGTTATTTGTGACTGTAATCGTGTAGGCGATGTTGTGGCCGCTCAATACAGTCGAAGAATCGGCCGCAATTACCGTAGTGAGATTTGCGCCAGGTAATTGCAGCGGATCAACCACGCCGAGGTAAGCAAGTTTGTGTTGCAACCCGGTATCGAACAGCAGCGGAGCATCGACTCGCTGGGACGTCGTCAGGAAAGTGTCATCGTCTGCCAGGCCCCATATAGTGACCTCGCTGATCTTCCCTTTCAACTGGCGAAAGGCCTGGAAATAGTCTCTGTAGAGATAGCCCTGCTGGAGCAAGCGATCCGTGGGGATGCTTGCGTAGTCGGTAAAGGCGACGCTGTTGTCGAAATAGACGCTTATGTCGAACTCAGTGATCTGGTTGTCAATCCCAATTGCGGAGAAGAGGTTGACCGTATCGACGACCGATTGCGGCGCAGGGAACTGAATATTGTTGTGCATCTGGTGTCCGACGCCATCGATAGGTATTCCGCGGCTTTGCAGGTCCTTGATCAGGTTCAGGAAGCAAGTCCGCTTGGGTTCCACCGTGGAATTGAAATCATTGATAAAGAGCTTGGCCGTGGGCGCGAACTGGCGGGCGGTCTGAAGCGCCACGTCAATGTAGCTGGGGCCAATGATGTTGTACCAGGGGCTGCGCCGCAAACAATCCGGCTGCGCCGCATCGATCGGCTCGTTGACCACGTCCCAGGCGTACACGTCGGCGCCGAAGTGATTGATCAGCGCCGCAATGTGGTTCTTCATTCTTTGCAGGAGCAAAGCTTTATTTTCCGGAGTCGGCGTCATGGGGTTGCCGCTGGCGTCGAGAAACACCCAGGCCGGAATCTGGTTATGCCAGATGAATGTATGCCCTCGTATCAGCATCTGGTGGGCTTTGGCAAAAGCGACCTCGGCATCCGCATTTGTAAAGGTAAAGCTGCCTTCCGTTCTCTCGGTTGCGTCCCACTTCATGTCATTGCCTGAGGTTATGCCGTTGAAGTGTTTCGCCAGCAGTTGAGCATGAGGCCCTAGGATCGTGCCCGGATCAACCGCGGCCCCGACCGGGAAAAATTCCGCCAGCGTCTGGAAGACGGAAGGTATGTTCTGTTCAATCTGAATAGGCGGAACAAATGTCAGGTCAAAGTCATCGATATAAAAAGAAGGCGTGCCGCTGGCCGACTCTATGTAGATCGTGAGCGAATCGTAGTTGAAAGCGAAGTTGATTGTGGCAGTGAGCTGTTTCCATTGGCTTGCCGTCACCGTTGTATTGCCCACCAGGGTGTCGAAATTGGTTACGCCCGCCAGGGAGCGTTGTTCACTGACTCTCAGCTGCGTATCTGGCTGGCCAGGCGCCATTTTTGCCCAAACGGAGATGCGATATTGCGAGCCACTGCATAACTTACCGGCGGCATTGATGCTGGGGCCGCTAAAAGTATGCGCCCGGTTCGTGGTCAGGAGGCTTAGGCTGCCGTTGTGCGCATCTGCGTTCGTGACTGTAAGAATCTCTTCGCCAATCCGGGGCTTCCAGCCTTCGGGCGTGCTGTCCTCAAAATTCGTATGGATGCCCGTGATGTCGGGCTGCGCTCCGCAACTCGAACTAGCCAGCAGGGCCACACTGAAATCATCGATGTAATACTGCGTGATAGCCCCGGCGGCCTCAACATAAAGCAAAAGAGCGGTGACATCGGTGGAGAAGCTGTATTGCCCCTGAAGGGCCACCCATGCGCCATCGGTCACGCCGCCCGCCGCGCTGGTAGCAATCTGATCGAAAGCGTTGGAGCCGTCGGTCAGCGTGCGCTGCATGGTGATTTTCAGCGTGTCCGGCAATTGTCCCGATACCAGCCGTGCCCAGACGGTGACCTGATAGGTTGAGCCTTTGGCGAACTTGCTCAGAACGTTAAGGCTGGGACCGTTGAAGCCGGCCGTGCGTCCCGTTGTTTTCAAGCTGTGAGTGCCGCCATGGGCTGCGTCCGTGGTGTTGGCGAGGGCAACGCTGCCGCCTCGGGGAATCCATCCCTGGAGTGTGCCGTCTTCAAAATCATTCTGAATAATGGTCGTACCCTGTGCCTGAGCCTGAGGGGCTGTCAATGCGAAGAAGCACAGTGGAGAAACGACCAGACAAATCGAGGCAGCACGACGCATCCTGGCACTGGACGATTGTATTGCTCTGCTGAGATGGAAGTTAAAGCTGCAAAGAAACATAAAGCGCCTCCGAATCAAAGAAATCGTTTTTTCATGCACGGCATGCTTGCGAAGATGGCCGGATGGTGATGTCCTGGATCAGCGATCTGGCGGTGCCCCGAGGGGGAACATGCAGATTTAGTTGTTGTCTCGAACTATTGTTTCCCACCGATAGCTAAAGTTAACGTTTGCTCATTTCTCACATTGAATTGAGTTTGATTCTGAGAGAGACGATCAGGTTTTATTTACAAACCCAAGATTTACGCAAAGGACTATAGTGCCGGGAATTATTGGTGTCAAGCGGTTCTCTCAAGCGCTTTATCGAACGCAAAGATAGCTTGAGGTTGTGTGATGGCCTCGCATGGTTAGGGCAGTTAAAAGGCGGACGCTGGGTCCGCCTTTCAACTTGTGTTTATCGTCTACGGGTTAGTGTTGATGTGAAGCCGGTTCCGGCGCGCCGGTGTCCATGCCTTGCCAGCCCGGCTTCTCGCTCTGGATCTGTTCGTCCAGCCATTTTTTCAGCGGCGCAAAATAATCCACAATGGCAGTGGCATCCATCTGGCGTTGTCCGCTGATGGCTGCCAGCTCGTCCGGCCAAGGCTGGCTCTTGCCCATGCTGAGCATCTTGTTCAGCCGCTCTCCCGCGGCTTTATTTTGGTAGATAGAGCAGCGATGCAATGGTCCCTTGATTCCCGCCGCCTGGCACAGCGCGCGATGAAACTGGAACTGAAGAATCCTGGCCAGGAAATATCGCACGTAGGGCGTATTTGAGGCGATGTGATATTTCGCTGCGGGATCAAAGTCGGCCTCGCTGCGCTCCACCGGAGGCGCCACGCCCTGATACTTCTGCTTCAGGTCCCACCAGGCTTTGTTGTACTGCTCCGGCGTGACCTCACCGGAGAAGACTTTCCACCGCCACTTGTCGATCAGCAGGCCAAACGGCAGAAAGGCAATCTTGTCCATGGCCTGTTTGAGCAGATAGCCGATGTCCGCGCTCTCGGGCGGCACGTTGTCCAGCAACCCGACTTGTTTTAAATATTCGGGCGTAACGGAGAGCGCAATGGTGTCACCCACGGCCTCATGGAAGCCGTCATTGGCGCTGTCTTGAAACAGCGGAGACTGATTCATATAAGCGCGCTGGTAGAAATTGTGGCCGAGTTCGTGATGGATGGTCACAAAATCTTCATCGCGGACCTCAATGCACATTTTCAGGCGAAGATCTTCTTTGAAGTCGACGTCCCAGGCGCTGGCATGGCAGACCACATCGCGGTCCGCGGGTTTGACAAAGAGCGATCGCTCCCAAAAGGTCTTGGGCAATTCGGCAAAGCCCAACGATTTGAAAAAATTCTCTCCGTAGCGGACCATGCCATGCTCATCGACCTTGTGGTCTTTCAGCAACTGCGTCAGGTCATACCCTTGATTGCTGTTCGCGGGAGCCACCTGCGGATAGACGTTGCCCCACTCCTGGGCCCACATATTGCCCAGCAGGTGCGCGGGAATCATTCCGTCCGGACGCTCCGCGATCTTTCCGTATTTCTTGATCAGCTGCTTGCGCACATACGTATGCAGTGAGACGTAGAACGGCTCCACTTGCCGCCACAGGCGTTCGACTTCAGCGCTGAACTCGTCCGGCGTCATGTCATAGTTGGCCCGCCACATGGCGCCGGTGTCTTTGAAGCCAAGTTCGCGTGCTCCCTTGTTGGAAAGCTCGACAAAACGGGCATATTTCTTGCGCATGGGAGGAGAAATCTTATGCCAGCCCACCCAGGCGTCGAGCAACTCATCCGGGTTGGTGCTGTTGGCCAGGATGCGACTCAGGTCGCCCAGGGAGAGGCACTTCACTTTTCCGTCCGCCTGGGGTTTGCAGTATTTGCCTTTGCCGTAGTCGCCGTCCAGCGATGCGGCAATCGTGGTCAGCTCTTTGCGTTCCACGTCATTGTTGGGAGCGGGTGCGGTCAGTGACAGCTTCAACAGCTTGAATTTGCGCGCCAGTTCCGGCGGCATCTTCACGCCCTCAAAGCTGCGGGCTTCCAGCGCAAGCTTCGTAATCACGGCGGTGAGTTTTTCCTGCGCCTGGGCGGAGACGACCTCCGTATCGTCGGTAATAAAGTTTTCCTGCACCCACGAGGCGCGGCTGGCACGCACCCCCAGGTCTTCTGCCTGGGCTTCTGCTTTCTTCATGAAGGCCTCAGCTTCCTGGAGCGTGGGAGCAGCCTTGGCATGTGTTGATTTCGCTTTGGCCGCAGCCGCTTTTGGTGCAGTCTGAGCAAGCCCAATAGACACGACTAACAAAACAAAAATTACCGACCTGAATACTCTGGTTCGAAACATTGCTCCTCCGATTGTGAAACTGTTTAGCCTAGCCTTTTGTGGCATCCGGTAGCAATCTGGGTTGACGATACCCTGGTTTTTCGTAACATTCTGGGCGAAGCAATGTGCCCATGCGCGATTCGCGGCTGGCCGGAGCATACTGTTCCTGCGCGGTTTTGGGAAGCGAATGTGCGATATCGAACAGGCTTTGGGAACCGCGGTCACACTCCAAGCGTATATCTATTTGAGATTCAGTTACTTGCGCCTGGCTTCTATTGGCAGACAAACTGCCACTCTAATTATTTCGCCGAAGACTGTCTTAGGCTGGAGGTCGCTGTATGGGAACGCTGTTTCAGGACATCCGTTATGGGGTCCGCATGCTGATGAAGAATCCTGCCATGACCCTGCTGGCCACGTTGACGCTGGCCCTGGGTATTGGCGCGAACACAACGATCTTCAGCGCGCTGAATGGACTCCTGCTTCGGCCTTTGCCGGTAGCGAACGCGGACCGGCTGGTTGTTTTTGGCGGCCAGCGCCAGGGCGGTGCGGCCAATGATCCATTCGTCCATCTGTCCTATCCTGATTTTCAGGATGTGAGATCCCAGGCCAATGGATTCTCTGATGTATTTGCGTACACACTTAGCTTGGCGGGGTTGAATTACGACAACCGCACCGAGCCAATCGTCTTTAGCTACGTCAGCGGGAATTATTTCCAGGCTCTTGGCTTGAAGCCAGATCAGGGACGGCTGATCTACGGCGAGGTAACTGAAAAGCTCGGCACAGAACAGGTGGCGGTGCTGGGATACGGGTACTGGAAAAAGCGCTTCAACGCCGATCCGGGTGTGATTGGCAAGCAAGTAAAGATAAATGGACACTCCGTGACAGTAGTTGGGGTTACGCCGGAGAGCTTCCACGGGCTGTACTCGCTGGTGGACATGCAGGTTTACATACCTATAGGTATGAGAACGTTATGGGACCAAGGCGCCGACACAGACGGATATTGGACTAAACGTGATGGCCATGACTTGACTGTGCTCGGAGTGCTGAAGCCGGGTATGACCCGCCAGCAAGCCCAGGGTTCGGTCAACGTGGTTGCGGAACGGCTGGCTCAGCAGTATCCAGACTCGCATAAGGGTGTAACTTACCGGCTGTATCCTGAGCGGCTCGCACGTCCAGAGCCAGATCCAACCAATGGGATGTTGGTGGTAGGTGTTCTGTTCATGGTGCTGTCCGGTTTGGTGCTGTTGTTGTCCTGTTCGAATGTAGCCAACATCGTCCTTGTTCGTGCCACGGCCCGTGAGCGTGAGATGGCCATCCGCACAGCACTGGGCGCGGCGCGCACGCGCATAGTCCGCCAGCTCATGACGGAGAGCATTCTTCTTGCCTCCCTGGGAGCGGCGGCGGGCCTGCTGGCCGGCATGTGGGCCAGCCGGTTGATAAGCTCCATTCATCTTGAAGTGTCCACCATTCCCATCCGTTTCGATTTCAGCTTTGACTGGCGTGTTTTTAGTTTTGGACTGATGGCAGCGCTGGTGACGGGGATCATCGTCGGTCTGGCGCCGGCGTGGCGCGCCGCCCGCGGTGATTTCAACAGAGTGTTGCATGAAGGCAGCCGCGGCATCCTGGGTACGGGCCGATCGCGCGTGCGCAGCGCGCTGGTGGTGGCCCAGGTGGCTGGCTCGCTCATGTTGTTGGTGGTCGCCGGATTATTTGTGCGCAGCGCCCAGAACGTGGAACATACTTATCTCGGCTTTGATCCGCACAACATTCTCAATGTCACCATGGAAACCAGCTCCATCGGATTCGATGCCGCACGCTCGAAGCAGTTCTTTCGCGAAATGATCGACCGCGTCCGCGTTCTGCCGGGTGCCGAGTCAGTAAGCCTCGTTTCTTCCGTGCCCATGGGGTATTCCAGCGATGGCGGTCCCGTGTACGTTGAGGGACAGTCCGCGTCCAGTAAAGAAGCGGCTCCCATAGTGTTCCACAACACGGTCGATCCCTCTTACTTCTCTACGCTACGCGTGCCACTGCTGCGGGGCCGTCTGTTCACTGACCAGGACATGGACCAGTCTCCTCTGGTGGCCGTCATCAATGAGGCTATGGCAAAGAAGTTCTGGCCGAACCAGGAAGCGATGGGCAAACGCTTCAGCATGAAAGGTACGGCTGGTCCATTCATTGAGGTGGTGGGACTGGCGAAGCAAGGCAGATACAACGATCCCGTGGACAATGCCGCTTTGTTTTACTATCTTCCCCTGGCCCAGAATCCCACGACCTTTGTCACGCTGCAAATTCGTACCGCGGGCGCTCCCGGAAATTTGACCGCTGAAGTGGAAAAGCAGATTCATGAACTCGCACCCGGGCTGCCGTTGACCGATGTCCAAAGCATGGAAGAGTCTTTGGGAGGGGGGAACGGCTTCTTCCTGTTTCGCATGGGGAGCCGTTTCGCGGTGACGCTCGGCGCCCTGGGGCTGGTTCTGGCGCTGGTCGGAGTGTACGGCGTGATCTCTTACGTTGCCACCCAACGGACGCATGAAATCGGCGTCCGCATGGCCCTGGGCGCGGGCCGTGGAGACATTCTCAAGATGGTCTTGCGTCAGGGGCTTGTGTTGGTGGGTGCCGGAGTGATCTTTGGGCTGGCTTTGACCCTCGCCGCTGGACGCGGCGTTTCCTCATTGTTGGTGGGCGTGAGCCCTACCGATCCGCTGACCCTGGTGCTGGTTTCAGCCTTACTCGCACTTGTCGGGGTGGCAGCGTCATTTATTCCCGCGCGGCGCGCCATGAAGATTGAACCGCTACGGGCGTTGAAGTACGAGTAGCATTTTGCCTTGTCCCGACCAAAAGGGAGGGAACCCTTTGATCACCAGTCATTCTGGGATCACGCATTATCAATCTCAATCGTTTTGCGATTGAACGCGACCCGTTAATCTCCGAATCGTCGGCGACTCTTTGATCCAGTGAGTTCTTTGTGGCCGATAGCGATCCCTCGCGGTGCTTCGGGATTTTCAAAAAAAACGGAAAACTGTGCATAGCCTCTGGAAAACGCGGCATAAACTACCCAAATGTTCGTTGACGCCACGCAGCGAATCGCCGACAATCCCTTACACATGATGTTTTACCTAGCAGGTTCTATTGAATACTCGCCTGACCTGGGCAAGGGTTGGCGCGCGAAGATAACGCCCGTGCTTACGTCGTTAGGGCACCAGGTGTACGATCCAGCCGAAGACGAGATGAAGAACCTGACGGAAACCGAGGTGCGGGAGTTTCGCTCCTGGAAGAAAAACGATCTGGAGCGATTTCGCCAGACGATCCGTAAGATCATCGCGTATGATCTTGATCTGATCCAGCAACAGTGTGACGCGGTTATTTGTTATTGGGACCAGTATGCGGGACGCGGCGCGGGGACCCAGGGCGAACTGACCTTTGCGCATCGGCTGGGAATTCCTGTTTACCTGATTTGTGGAATGCCGGTGGAGCAGGTCAGCGGCTGGCTGCTGGGATGCGCGACGGAAGTATTCACAGGGTTTGAAGAATTTGGCGAGTTTATGAGCCGCCGGCTGGCCGCTCTGGATGCGTGAATGATTTACTATCAAGGCTAGAAGCCAGCAGCTAGGAGCTTGTTTTCCATGAATGCAATGCGGGGCAACCTTGGGTGGATCGAAGTGGTTTGTGGTCCCATGTTCAGCGGCAAGAGTGAAGAGCTGATCCGTCGCCTGCGCCGCGCTGAAATTGCGCGCCAGCGCGTGCAGATCTTCAAGCCGGCCATCGACCAGCGCTACGCCACAGACCACATCGTTTCCCACGATGACAGCCGCATACACTCCATAGGCGTCAGCAACGCCGCCGACGTTGAAGCCAAGCTTGACCTGCGTACCGAAGTCATTGGCATTGACGAAGCGCAATTCCTGGGTGAAGCCATGGTCGAACTGGCGGTGCGTCTGGCGGACATGGGCAAACGCGTCCTGATTGCCGGCCTGGACACGGACTATCTTGGGCGTCCCTTTCATCCCATGCCGGAACTGCTGGCCGTGGCCGACGAGATCACCAAAACGCTTGCCATCTGCATGCAGTGCGGCAATCCCGCCAAACACACGCAACGGCTGATTGCCAGTGAAGACCTGATCGTAGTGGGCGCTGCGGGAATGTATGAGGCCCGCTGCCGTCGCTGCTTTGAGCCTAATCTTGCGGCTGTCGAGCTGCAGAAGAAGAACAAGGTTGAGTTGGTGACGGCGGTGGCAAGGTAGCTTTTTTTGAAATCCCGAAGCGTAGTCTTTTTCTGAAATCCAGAGCGGCAGCGAGGGATCCCTATTACAACGAGGATTCCCAGATGAATTCTCTCAACCCAGCAAGGAGTTTAGTTCGAGTCATTATTTCCAGTTTTTTAGTTGTATATCCGCAGCCCATAACTCTTCGTAGCTATAGCGATCCCTCGCTGCCGCTCGGGATTTCAGAAGAAAGCCTATTCGGGACAGGAAAAAACTACTCTTCCACTTCCACTACCTCACCACGCTCGGCCTTGAACTGCGCGATGATCTTTTCCGCGCTGAGGGTGGGAACGTAGTCATAATGTGACATTTCCATGTTAAAGCTTCCACGTCCCTGCGTCATGGAGGTCAGGTCCGCGCCGTAGGTGAGCATTTCCGCCATGGGACACTCGGCCTTGACCACGGTCTTTCCCGCTTTGTTGTCCATGCCCTGGATGCGTCCCCGGCGCGAGTTCAGGTCGCCCATGATGCCGCCGGCGAATTCATCGGGGATGGTGATCTCCACTTTCATGATGGGTTCCAGCAGAACGGGTTTGGCCTGGTCCATGGCTTTGCGGAAAGCGATGCGTCCGGCCATCTTGAAGGACAGTTCGTTGGAGTCCACGTCATGGTAGCTGCCGTCATAGAGCGTGACGCGAAAATCCACTACGGGATATCCCGCAATGTGGCCGCGCGCTGCCGCCTCCACGATGCCCTTTTCCACCGCGGGAATATAGTTCCGGGGAATAGCGCCGCCAAAAATATCATTCACGAACTCAAAGCCCTTGCCATGTTCCAGGGGTTCCATTCTGATTTTGCAATCACCGTACTGGCCGTGGCCGCCCGTTTGTTTTTTATGGCGTCCTTGCACGTCGGCCTTGCCGCGTATGGTCTCGCGATACGGGACTTTCGGTGCTTTCAGGATCACTTCAGTGTGGTAGCGCCGCTTCAGCCTTGAGACGATGACTTCGATGTGCTGTTGTCCGGTGCCGGCGATCAGAAATTCCTTGGTCTGTGGATCGCGGAAGAAGCGCACCATGGAGTCTTCTTCCATCAGTTTGTGCAGCCCGTTGGAAAGTTTATCTTCGTCGTTGCGGCTTTTGGGTTCGATGGCAAACGTAATAGCCGGTTCAGGCAAAGTAATGGCCGCAAACTTCACTGGGTTGGCTTTGTCGCCCAGCGTGTCGCCGGTGACGGTGTCTTTTAGTTTTGCCACGGCGCCGATGTCACCCGCGTGCAGCTCAGCCACGGACACCAGGTTCTTGCCCTGCGGAGTGGAGAGATGGGAGAGCTTCTCTGTGGTGCTGCGAGTGAAGTTTTGCAGCGTCGCGTCGTTTTTCACGACGCCGGAAAAAACTTTGAAATAGGTAATGCGCCCGGCAAAAGGATCATTCGCGGTTTTAAAGACGTACAAGGAAGCCGGCTCAGAGTCGCTCACCTTGCGTTCGGTGTGATTGCCATTGCCGGAAACTGAGTCCACCGGCACGGCGGCGTGTTCTGCCGCCGTAGGACAGTAGTCGACAAAAAAGTCGAGTAGATGGTCGGAACCGATATTTCCCAGACCGGAAGCAAACAGCACGGGGAAGATCTTGTCGTCGCGGATGGCCTCATGCAGCGCGGGAATCAGGCGCTCTTCAGCGATCGTTCCCTTGTCAAAGAACTCTTCCATCAACTCGTCTTTGCCTTCCGCGATGATCTCCACCAGTTTTTCGTGCGCATCTTTCGCGGCAGCTTCGACTTCGGCCGGTATCGGGCCTTCCTTGCCTTTGCCGCTACCGCCCAGCTCGTAGGTGTAAGCCTTCATGGTCACCAGATCCACCACGCCCTTGAGGTTCTTCTCGCTGCCGATGGGGAGCTGTACGGGAACAACCTGGCGGCCAAAGGCTTCACGCAGACTGTCCAGTGCGGTCTCATAGTTGGCGCGTTCGCGGTCCATGCGGCTGACCACGATCACGCGCGGCAGGTTGATCTCTTCCGCGTACTGCCAGACTTTTTCCGTAACGACTTCCACGCCGGCCACGCCGTCCACCACCACCAGGGCCGCTTCCGCCGCGGACATGGCGATCCGCGCTTCATGCGCGAACATGGGGAAGCCCGGCGCATCGAACAGGTTGATTTTGGTGTTGTGCCACTCCACCGGCGCGATCGCGGTGGAGATGGTCATCCGCCGGGTGATTTCCTCTTCGTCATAATCGGTGGCCGTGGAGCCGTCATCCACGCGGCCTAGCTGCGGAGTGGCGCCGCCAGTGAAAAGCAGCGCGGATACCAGAGAGGTTTTTCCTGCGTGAGAATGCCCAATGACGACTAGGTTGCGGATGTCCTTGCCTTCATAAACCTTCAAAGAGTGCCTCCTTCAACAGTGACGGAGTCCCGGCCCGAATAGCAGGCAATTTCGATTGAGAAGTTCTACTTGGCTGCTAGCGTTTGGTCAAGAGGGCCGAGGCTCCAGTAGGAATATTAAGAACAGATGAAACAGACATTATCCCGCTAGGACGCAGGTTTGGGAAGGGGAGGGAGCGCTTTGGGTGCGTATATATTGCGCCTAGGGTGGGCCACTCCTGGTTCGAAGCGTACCTGCAAGTCGATTTGTCTCTGGTCTGCCGCTACTGGTTTATTTTCAGATTTTATAACGCGCGTCGGTTCCGTTGGGATTCTCGGCGCGTACGCATGCACGGAATAAGCGGTTCTTTCCAATAAATCCAAATGAGCTATGCCCATTTTGTTGGTTTTGCCCTTGGCGGTTGCAGAATTATCTACGTTCGCGAAAACGTCGGCTCCTGCCACGGGTCGCCCATCTGGCCAATGAACGGTGACTGTAATTTTGCGGGCAGCAAGGCGGGCGGGCAATTGGAACGAGGCAATATGCTTGTTCTCTCCCGCGCCTACATAAATGGTATTTCTTTCATTTTCAGACCATTTTGTTGGCGGGTAGGGAGTCTCTCTGTCTGGTGGATCTGCAATAGCAACGCCTACTTCAAAGTCCCCATGCGGCAGCTTTTCAAATCGGTACATGCCTTGAGCATTAGACTGCGTCCTCTTGTATCCGAACATGACCGGCTTACCATCTTTCCCCAGCCGCACGATGTTGATCTGAATATTACGCGCCGGCCTGCCTTCACGATCAAGTAACTGTCCTGCAATCGAGCCGGTGCCAGTCATGTCAAACGCAACGTAGCCGCATCCATCCGCAGGTACGGTGACCCGGGCAGATGGCGGCCACGGTTCGTAAGCCGTTTGCCAGGATCTTACGACATAGCTACCCGGTTGTGTGTTTTCGAAAGAATAATTCCCTTCAGCATTGGTTTGTGTTTTCCGCTCACCAGCGTCTCCTACCATCGCCACCGGCACGCCAGCAAAACCCCAGGCAGAAAACCCAAAGTGCTCGTCTTCCGCGACATGACCTAACACTGACGGCACCGCCGTCCCGTTTTTGAATTGCCGTAAGTAGGCAAAATCCGCCGCGTAGAGCTTTTCTGTCTCCTGTGTGATCAAACGCGTTCCGGAGCATTCCGGGGCCGAGTAGACCATCGGTGGATTCTTGGGGTCAAAACCGGGTGGTAAGGGCTTGGTCTTTGTCTGGTCCTTTGGGGCCACTGTAATTGTCGCGGTATCGGGCGGCATGATGGCGCCCTCATAACCAAATACCAAATGTCGCTCTCCAACGTCGTACTCGGCATAACACGACGTAAAACTGCCTGGATCAATCCAGACTTCGCGCGCGTCAGCAGAAAGCCCTTTGAACGCTTCTTCCACTTGAAAACGGACCAGCGTTTGCTGCAAGAACGTTCCCGAATGGTCTTCATTCGTGAAAGTGACTTTGCCGAGGAAGATAACTTTGGCGTTCCGCGCGTAAACACATGCAGGAGCGGGACGGCCACATGAGCACGCGAAGAGCACACTGGCGCCCGAGAAGAAAATCAAGAGAACAACGGCGACAATGCGGCGCGGCATGAGGATAGTCTAGCAACCGCGCGCTGGGCTAACAACTCTGCACTGGTTCGGACACAAGCCATAACACTTGGATAGACTTCAAGCACAGGAAGTTTTGTTGTATCCTCCAGTAGATACTCAGAAACTAACTAACCATTACGGTCATAGGTTCGAGATGAGCGAGAGTTCCCAGATCGAAGCCAAAGGCGCAGGTTCGCCTCGGGAAGGCCAGGGTAAGCAATCCTCTGCCGCTCTGGTACGGATTGATGGCATCACCAAATCTTTTGGCGGCAAGCTCGCGCTGAAGAACGTCTCCTTTTCTGTTCCATCCGGGCAGATTTGTGGATTGCTCGGCCCCAACGGCGCCGGGAAGACGACTCTATTCCGGTTGCTCATGGGCATTCTTAAGGCAACAACGGGAAAACTGTTCGTCGATGGCCGTGACGCGTTTGAAGACCGCGTCGAAGTAAAGCGGCTCATAGGTTTCCTCCCCGACGAACCGGTGTTTTATTCCTACTTGTCCGGACGTGAAGTGCTTGAGCTGAGCGCGGCTATGCATGGTTTGGACGCGGGCGCCACGGTAGGCCGCATGGCCGGAACCATCGCCAAGCTCAGACTAGCCGATGACATCAACCACTATGCTGAGGACTATTCCCGCGGGATGAAAAAGAAACTTGGCTTGCTTCTGGCCATGCTGCATGAGCCAAAGCTCCTGGTCCTGGATGAGCCCACCAACGGACTCGATGTTGAATCAACGCATCTTTTCTATGACCTCATCTTTGAAGTAGCCGGGCGCGGAACTACGGTGCTGTTTTCCACCCACCTGATGGACCATGTCACCAAGCTGTGTTCCCATGCCGTAATCATGAATGAAGGAACGGTGGCCGCAAAGGGTTCTTTGCCAGAACTCTGCGCCACGTTTGAGCAAGCCAGCCTGGAGGACGTTTTTCTGAAATTAACGTCCAGACCCCCGCAAAGATAAAAAAATGAGGACAGAGAGCCCACGGCCACTTAGTTTTTGGACCACCGTCCGGCTGCTTCTGCGCGTTACGCGAGCGCGAGCTGCTGGCCGGCGACGGCGGCAACAGGAGTTGCTGCAACAGCGTTCCGGCCGGAATGCAACCGATTGGGGCGGATTAGGTTTCGCGCTGGGCGTTCTGGTCATGGCCGCCGTCAACGTGATGGCGGCGTTTGCCGTGCGCAATGCCGTTAATTCCGGCGAGCGCGCTGCCGCCGAGCGCCAGGGGAAGATCGTGGTCAGCCGTCAGTTCCTGGAGGCGGCCACCGTAATGGTAAATGGCTTAAAGGATTCGCCCACTGCGCACGAAGGAGCGATTAGTCAGCTTAACTACTCCGCTGAAGCCAAAAGCATCGCCAAGGACTACGGGGGAAAACAAGAAGCCATTGAACAGAAGCTTCATGATGCGGTACGCGACCACGGAACGCGGGACCTGATCACAGAAGAGGATGCAGCTCCTGGATTAACGGCGCTGCCAACAGCAGGAAACTTTGCTGCAATGTTGGGTTCCATGACCCTCCTTTGGTGGGGAGTGATGCTGGTATGCCAGGGAGAGGGACTGGAGCTTGACCTGCAACGGCGCCGGCATCCCATGTGGGAATGGTTGTTCAGCCACCCGGTACCGTCCGGGGCGATTTTCCTGGCGGAGATGCTATCTCCCATTGCCGCCAATCCCATCTACTGGGGCGGCCCTTTGTTTGTTGGATTTCTATTCGGCTTTGTCTACGGCCCGGGACTCGGCGCTCTGGCAGCCCTGCTTGTCGGCATACCCATCACGATTGCGGCGGCATGTTTGGGCAAGGCGCTCGAGATCGGACTGGTTCTCCGCTTCTCATCGCACTCCCGCGGAGCCATGATCGGGGTGATGAGTTGGCTGGGGTACGCATCTATGATGCTCTTCCTGGTTGGCCTGTTTTTTTTGTCAAAGGTCATCACGGCCATCAGCGGATTCCTCAATTTATTTACTGTACTGCCCTGGCCGTGGTTGGGGTTATTTCTTGGCGGACAGCCGGACGGCTCCTTTTCATTCCTGTCAGGCATGCTCAGCTGCTGGATCGCCGCCGGCGTCATGACTGCCAGCGCGGTTGGCATCAGCGTGTGGGGCGCACAGAAGGGACTCAGCGGCAACGTAAGCCAAGCCGATGTGGTTCCTTCCGGGCCGCGAGGCGGAGGAACGCGCTTCGGGAAGGACCCGCTCTATCGCAAAGAATTTCTGTGGTTCATCCGCGATCGCAGCGCCATTGTCCAGACCATCCTCATTCCTCTGACGGTGGCCGGGTTCCAGCTCTTTAACTTGCGGGGCATTTTGAGTGAAGCCCAGGGCGAATGGAATTATCTGTGCGGCGCGGCGATCTTATTTGGAACCTATTTCCTGTTGATCCTGGGCCCCAGGTCGCTGTCCTCAGAGGGAACGGCTTTGTGGATTGCTCTAACCTGGCCACGCGGGTTGGAGAGCTTGTTGAAAGCCAAGGCCTGGCTTTGGTCGCTCATTTCCTCGGGGCTTGTGCTGCTGGTGCTTGGCTACGCCGGCTTTCTCTTTCCAACCGACATTGCGAAGATCGCCTTGGTGGGAATCGGCTGGTTTTTCTTTAGCCGCAGCATGGCAGAAAAGACTGTCACGCTCGTTACCGTTGCTTCTGAGTCCGGCGAACAGACGAAAATCCCGTGGGGCCGCCGCTGGGCAGCCCAAATGGGCATGCTGACGTTCTCCATTGGCGTGCTGACGCAACAGTGGAGCCTCGCCGTCGTGGGCATTGTCTACTCTTATTTGACCGCGGCCGCCATGTGGCAAAATTTTCGCGCGCGTCTGCCGTATCTTTACGATCCATGGTCAGAAGAACTTCCGCCTCCACCCACTTTGTTGCATGCCATGGTTTCCATAAGCCTGCTGGTGGAAGGCGGGGCGGTGCTGACAGGCATAATATTGGCATTCGCCGGCCGCGAGAATTTTGGCATTGCCCAAGCCATTAGTTATGGAATCTCTGCGGTCATCGTCTCCGTTGGAGTAGCGAACTTTCTGCAAGGCCGCGGTGTTTCCCAGCGAGACATCTGGCGCTGGCCGGTGGCGGAGGCATCTGAATCGGCTCCGGCCGCCTGGTGGCGGGGCGATCAAAAGGGAAACGGCAAGTCTCTTCTACCGCTCCTTATTGGCGCGACAGGAGGATTGGTTTTGGGCCTGTTTGCCCACGGGTATATGGCGGTTTTGCAGCATATACCAGCCGCCGCTGAGATGATTCGCAAATCCCAGGAGCAGATGGCACAAATGCCCGGCTTACGGATCTCTTATATCGTCATGGCAGTGGCCTTCGCGCCTTTTGCGGAGGAGTATCTTTTCCGTGGATTGCTCTTTAGGGCTTTGGACCGCGAATGGGGCGACTGGCGCGCCATCGTCGGCGGTGCTGCTTTTTTTGCGATCTATCATCCTCCGTTGGCTTGGCTGCCGGTCGCAATGTTAGGCGCCACCAACGCGTTCCTGTTCAAGAAAACCGGCCAGCTTGCGCCGGCGGTTGTCCTTCATCTGGTCTATAACGCTGTTGTTTTCCTCTAACTGGGGTAGCGGTTGCGTATCATTTTTCGTCAGCCGGCCTTGCGGTTCTTCCAATCGGCCCAGCCGACAACTCCCAACTCCGGCTGCGGCGTTTCAGGTAGCATGGTCAGAAACTCAAGCAGATTGCCATCAGGATCATGAAAGTACAGAGAGGCTGCGGGCATCCACGCTAAGACCACCGGCTCATCCGTTGGATTCCCGGAAAAATCCAGGGGAATGACGCCCGCCGCACGCAGGCGCTTGGGGGCCCCCAGCAAATCAGCCAGCTCGACCGCAAAGGCGATATGCAGGCTCATGCGCTGTGGGGCCGTGCCGACTTCCCACAGGCCGAGCATCGATTCACCCGGCTGTCCGATCCAATAGAAAGCTGCTTTGCGATCAGGAACGACGTGGGCGAGTTTCAGCCCCAGCGTGTCGCCGAAGAAGATCATCGATCGTTGCAGATTGCTAACTGTCAGATGGCTTTCAAAAAGATTGCGAATCGGAATCACTTATTTTCCAGCCAGCAACTGCCTTAGCACGTACTGCAAGATCCCGCCGTGCTGGTAATACAAAATCTCCTGCGGCGTATCGATGCGCACCAGCGCGTCGAACTCACGGGCTGTTCCATCCGCCGCTGTTGCGCGGACTTTGATCTGCTTGCCGCCCGCGAACTTGCTCTCCAGCATTTTGGGCAGGCCGATGATTTCGTAAACTTCATCGCCCTTCAGGCCGAGCGTGTCCGGATCTTCCTCGGGGAGGAACTGTAATGGCAGAATGCCCATGCCCACCAGGTTGGAACGATGGATACGCTCGTAACTTTCCGCGATCACCGCGCGAACGCCCAGCAACAACGGCCCTTTAGCCGCCCAGTCACGTGACGAGCCTGAACCGTATTCTTTGCCCGCCAGAATAATCAGCGGCACGCCCGCGGCGATGTACTTCACCGAAGCATCGAAGATCGACGTGATCTCGCCGCTGGGGAAGTGTTTGGTAATGCCGCCTTCAGTTTCCGGCGCCAGCTTGTTGCGCAGACGGACATTGGCAAATGTACCCCGAACCATGACTTCATGATTGCCCCGGCGCGAACCGTAGGAGTTGAAGTCGGCAGGTTTTACGCCGCGTTCCTGTAGATACTTGCCGGCGGGCCCGTTGGATTTGATAGATCCGGCAGGCGAGATATGGTCGGTGGTAACGCTATGACCCAGCTTGGCCAGTACGCGGGCGCCCTTAATGTCCGCAACAGGTGCGGGCCTGGCCGGCATGCCGTCAAAATATGGAGCGCGCTTGATGTAGGTGGAGTTGGCGTCCCACAGATACGTTTCGCCTTTCGGTACCTGCAGCTTCTTCCACTCTTCATCGCCATCAAAGATGGTGGCGTAGTTGTCTGTGAACATCTTGGAATCAATCGCCTGGGCAACTGTGTCGTGCACTTCTTTCTGTGTTGGCCAGACGTCACGGAGATAAACCTGCTTGCCGTCTTTCCCTTTACCCAGAGGCTCGGTGGTAAGGTCAATATCAATGCCTCCGGCCAGCGCGTAGGCCACTACCAGCGGCGGCGACATCAGATAGTTAGCGCGGATCTCAGAATTAATGCGGCCTTCAAAGTTGCGATTGCCGGACAGCACAGAGACCGCGACCAGTTCTTTCTCGTTGATTGCATGCGACACATCCTGCGGCAGCGGCCCGGAGTTGCCGATGCACGTGGTGCAGCCGTAGCCCACGATGTGAAAGCCAAGCTGCTCCAGATAGGGAATGAGTCCGGCCTTGCGGTAGTACTCTGTAACTACGCGCGAACCGGGAGCGAGTGAAGTCTTGACCCACGGCTTGCGTCGCAAACCTTTTTCCACCGCTTTCTTGGCCAGCAAGCCGGCGGCCAGCATGACCGACGGGTTTGAAGTATTGGTGCAGCTGGTGATAGCGGCGATCACGACGGAGCCATCGTGAAGTCGTTCGAAGACATCTTCTCCGGCTTCATGTTGTGCGGCCGGGGATTCGGCGTCTTCCACAGCCACTGCCGTGGGGTTTCCACCTTCACTCTCAAAACGTTCTACCTGCTTGGGAGCAGCGGCGCGTCCGCCTTCTCGAGGCAGGCGCGGCCCAATCAACGTGGGCAGGGTCTGGGCAAATCCTTCTTTGGCTTTTGACAGCAGCACGCGGTCCTGTGGACGCCGCGGCCCAGCCACGCTGGCCTCAACCGTACCAAGATCGAGTTCGACTACCTGCGAATACTCCGCCTCTTCACTCATCGCCGTGTGGAACAGGCCTTGTTCTTTGCAATATGCTTCCACCAGGGCGACCTGGTCTTTACTGCGGCCGGTGGTGCGTAGATAACCCAAAGTCACTTCGTCGACGGGGAAGATTCCGCACGTAGCTCCATATTCAGGGGCCATGTTCGCGATGGTTGCGCGGTCCGCCAGTGAGAGAGCTGACAGGCCGGCCCCGAAGAATTCCACGAACTTGCCCACCACGCCGGTCTTGCGCAGGATCTCGGTTACGGTCAGCACCAGATCGGTTGCGGTCGAGCCTTCCGGTAGTTCTCCCGTGAGCTTGAATCCTACGACTTGCGGCAACAACATGGACACAGGCTGCCCGAGCATGGCAGCTTCCGCTTCAATTCCACCCACGCCCCAGCCCAGCACGCCCAGGCCGTTGATCATGGTGGTGTGCGAGTCGGTGCCAACCAGCGTGTCCGGATAAGCCACCGTGACGCCGTCTTTCTTTTCAGAGAAAACCACGCGCGCCAGGTATTCCAGATTGATCTGATGGACGATGCCCATGTCCGGCGGCACGACTTTAAAGTTGCGAAACGCCGACTGACCCCAGCGCAGGAACGCATAACGCTCCTGGTTGCGTTCAAACTCCAGGCGCGCATTCACGCTAAAGGAATTCACAGTCGCGAATTCGTCCACCTGCACAGAGTGGTCAATGACCAGTTCGGCCGGCTGGAGCGGATTGATCTTGTTGGGATCGCCGCCCATCTTCTTCATGGCGTCGCGCATGGCGCCCAGGTCCACCACGGCGGGGACGCCGGTAAAGTCCTGCATGAGCACGCGCGCCGGAGTAAAAGCAATCTCTTTATCAGGAACGGCCAGCGGGTTCCATCTGGCCAGAAAGCGGACGTCATCGGCGGTCACGCTGCGGCCGTTTTCTGTGCGCAACAGGTTTTCCAGGAGAATCCGCATGGAGTAAGGAAGGCGTTGCGGAGCACAACCTTGTTTTGCCAGCGCATCCAGTCGGTAGATTTCAAATTCCTGGTTTCCGGCACGCAGTTTTGAGCGGCTGCCAAACGTATTCATTGCGATTCACCTTCCTGATTGGATTCCTGGTGGCCCGGCTTCGACTCAGCTCTAACCGGAGCGATTGAATAAAAGTGGAGTCATAGGCCGGTCTGCGAGCCGACTGCAACTAGAGTCGCCGCAGCGATACTCGCGAACCTTACAGTATAAGTGAAGTCGAAGACCGGCGGGCAGAAGAGCGGAGGGAAGGCGGACTTTCCCAGGAGCGATTATGATAAATTTCTGTTTTAGTGTTGTTAGGCAACGTGATTCAGGAGGGTCGATGCTTGAGAGCATTTCCCGGAGAACGCTTCTCCTGCAAGATTTCGCTTACTCCAGCATTGGTGGCCGCTTTTGCCAAGGCATCTGGCGACACCAACCCGGTTCACCATGATTCCAAATTCGCAGCTACGACGCGTTATGAAAGGCCGATCGCCAGCGGAACCCATACAACAGCGCTTTTGCTGGGACTCACGGCTTCGCATTACTCGAAGCAAGGCGCCATGGTTGGCCTGGAGTTCTGGGTCCGATTCCGCCGTCCCATCTACGCTGAGGAGACGATTCACCTCGAGTGGCTCGTAATAAGAGTTACACCGAGCCCAAAACTCAACGGAGACATAGTAGACCTACGCGGGAGAATCCAGGATCAAAACGGAGTAACCGCGCTTGGCGCCAAGGGGCGTGTCCTGGTCACAGACAAGTTATAGCGTGGTCTTGAAGTTGGCAGTGATGCGAATACAGGTTGTGTGACTATGACTAACGCAATGTTTGCAATGTGGATCGCGGTCCTTGCCAGCACTCCTCCGCTGCTGATCTGGGGCTGGGTGCGCTGGGCCAAGCGGCGTGAACCACGAGCTATATTCTCGGTCCTGTCATTGATCGGTTTTTCTCTTGCCACCGCATCTGCGCTGCTTGCGATTTCGTCGGCCATTTATGGACAAATGATTGGCGGATTTCCGTACTATGATCCCCGACTGCTCAAAATCTATGCTTGTGGAGCGCTGATTTCTCTTGCTGGAATAATCTTCGCCATCGGTGGGGTTTGGCGCGGAGGCCCGTTGCGTTGGCATGCACCTGCCTGTGCCGTCGGGCTTCTCTTCTTCTGGGCTATGCTCGCGAGCAGTGAATAATTTCACCGCCTCGTAGCGATCATCCGAAATTTTGCAACGGTATGCCATCGTAAAAACCTGCTTGTTTTTACTGTACTAGCTGTTATAGTACACATGTGATTCCGTTTCGTCTCACATTCCGGCCGGGGATTTCGCTCTACGAGCAGGTTGTCTATGCGGCAAAGAAAGCGGTTATCTCCAGCCAGATGCGTCCGGGTGATGCGTTTCCGTCCGTGCGCGCGCTGAGCAAGGACTTGAAGATCAATCCCAACACCGCGCACAAGGTGGTCACGCACTTGATCAACGAAGGACTGCTGGAAGTCCTTCCGGGCGTGGGGACGGTGGTGGCGGAGCTGCCGCTGTCAAGCACGTCCGAACGGGCGACTTTGCTGGGCAACGAGATTGAGCAGCTGGTGGTCCAGGCCAAAAAGCTGGGCATGAAGCGGACGAGCGTACTGGATGCCGTGTCCGAACACTGGAAGCGGTTGGGCGGCGATGAAGACGGGCCGGAAGAAGGGCCCAGGCAAGGAGATCGAAACAAGCGATGAGCAATACCATTCGAACTGAGAACCTGAGCAAGCGATTTCACCGCGTAGAGGCCCTGAAAGATCTGGGGATGGAAGTGCCGGAAGGCGCGATCTATGCTTTGGTCGGCCCTAACGGCGCGGGTAAGACCACGGCCATCAAGGTCCTGATGAACATTCTCAGGCCGACCAGCGGCCGTGCTGAAGTTCTGGGCATGGATTCCCGCAGGCTTACCGGGCGTGCGTTTAGCTCGATCGGCTACGTATCGGAAAACCAGGAACTGCCGGGATGGATGCGGGTGGATTCATTCCTTGCCTATCTGCGGCCGTTTTATCCCACCTGGGACCGCGAACTGGAAAACGAGCTGGTGAAGCAACTCGAGTTGCCGCTGGACCGCAAGCTCAAGAACCTGTCCCGGGGCATGCGCATCAAGGCCGCGTTGGCGAGTTCCTTGGCGTATCGCCCGAAGCTGATTGTGCTCGATGAGCCGTTCAGCGGGCTCGATCCGCTGGTGCGCGACCAACTCACAGAGGGCTTGCTGGAACGCGCGGAAGAAGCAACGGTCCTGATCTCTTCGCATGATCTGGCTGAAGTCGAGAGCTTCGCCAGCCACGTGGGCTATCTGGAGCAGGGAAGTCTGCGGTTCTCGGAAGAAATGGCGGATCTGACGGCGCGCTTCCGTGAAGTGGAAGTCACGTTCGCCGTACCTCCGGAGCTGCCGACTCACTGGCCGGAAACATGGCTGCACGGGGACACGTCTGCCGCCCTGGTTCGCTTTGTGGATTCCCAATTCGACCAGGAACGAACATCGCGCCAGGTTCGGGCGTTGTTCCGCGATGTGCGCAATATTTCGTTCAACCCCATGTCCCTGCGCTCCATTTTTGTGGCGCTGGCCAAAAATCGACTGAAGGCGGCATAAGGAGACACGTCATGAGACAAGTTGTCCATATCTTCAAAAAAGACTTCCATTGTTTATGGAGTCATGTATTGCGTGTACTGATTCTCACCGGCCTGTTTGCATGGTCGAACGGTCAGGGCGGCATTCTCCAAAAAGGGGGTACGTTTGACTTGACGACAGCTTACGGCTGGATCGCAATGATCCAGTCCTTGCTACCGATACTGCTGCCAATCGCGTGGTGGTATTTGATCGCAGCCGTGATCAGCCAGGAAGCTTTGCCCGGAGAAGAACAATTTTGGCTGACTCGCCCGTATTCACGGCCGCAGCTTGCGACAGCCAAGATCTTATTTATTCTTGCCTTTGTGAATCTACCCATGCTGGTGGCGCACTGTGTGATTCTCCACGATCAGGGCTTCCCTGTTCTGTCCCACGTGCCGGGCCTGTTGCTTGCGCAGTTAATGATCTTTGCATTATGGCTCATGCCCGCGATAGCCCTGGCTGTCGCTTGCAGGAACCTTTGGCAATTTCTTGGGTCAGGGCTGGTCTCCTTTGTTGTTCTCTTTATTTCGGCTGCGGCGTTGCATCTCAACTATGGGTCAGGCGCCGAGTCGCTTCGCTGGTGCGTATTCGTTACGCTTCTGGCGGTTGTATCTCTAAGCATTCTCATTTGGCAATACTGGCAGCGCAGAACTGCCCTGGCATGGACGGCCGTCGTTTGCGGGTTCCTGCTGGCCCTGATCATTCCTCGCATTCCTACCCAGGGCGCCATGTGGGATTGGCAACTCGCCCGTTCAAGACTGCCGCAACTCGGTTCTGCGGTTCAAATTGTATTCGAGCCGAGACCGCGACCTCAAAGTTTGCCCTACGCCAACGGGTATGGCGGGAGAGAAGTTGATTTGCCCCTTCGCGTAACAGGGCTTCCCGACGAAACCGAGCTATGGGCGGACTACGTCGCCTTTACCATTGAAAGCCACGACGGCACTCTGTGGAAAGACAAGGTCCAAATCCGAACGGGCGCGGACGCGACCCACTGGCAAACCATGTGGATCGATCAGGCGGTTCTCGATCGCATAAAAAACGAGCCGGTCACGCTGCATGTTTCCGCCTATCTAACACTGACAAAGAGGATGAGTACCACCCGTCTTACCGTTAAGAACACCCTGGTGGACGTGCCGGACTGGGGCCGTTGTAGCTTCCAGACGGTTCAAAGTAGCTGGCAGGTGTGGTGTTTGAATCCTTTTCGCACGCCCGGAGTATGGACAACTTATGAGGCCCACGATCCAAGTCAACCCAGGGCCATCGATTCCAATTTCCCTTATACCGAGCACGGGACCTACTTGCCCTTGCCTGAACAGGTGGATCTGAGTCCCCTGACGCTGATCTCGAATTTCAACGGAGTCGGTGGCCTGACCGACGCGATCTTGATCACCACTAAGGTCCCAGTGGCTCGATCGCGCCGCGACTTTGAGATTCGCGATATCCATCTGGCGGACTATGAAGCGCATGAACGTTGATGGGTCTTTGCCGTAATCGCTATTCATACCTAAGTGCAATCATCGGGTCCACGCGCATCGCGCGGCGTGCCGGTATGTAACACGCAGCTGCCGCGACCGTTGCCAGCACCAAGCCTACCGCAACGAGCGTCCAGGGGTCGTGCGGCGTCACATTAAACAAGAGGCTGGCCATCAGGCGAGTCAGCGCCAGCGCTCCTGCAATCCCTATACCGAGACCGATTCCGGTCATGAGCATTCCGCCGCCGAGCACCAGTCTGAGCTGGTCCCAGGAGCTTGCACCCAGAGCGGCGCGTACGCCCATCTCATGCGTGCGCTGGGCGACCGAGTAGGAAAGCACTCCATAGATTCCGATGGCCGCCAGCAGCAACGCCACGCCGGAAAATATCGTGAGCAGCACGGTGCGCAATCGATTCGCGCCCAGCGATTCTGATTTGATCTGCTCCAGCGTCTTGATCTCAGGAAGCGCCTGGTTCTTGTTCACCTGCCAGACAGCGCCTTGAATCGACTTGATCAGATTGTTGGGGTCCATGGCGCCGCGCACCACCAGCGACGCATCGGTCACCGGACCTTGCTTGTAGGAGACATACAAGCCCGCGCTTGAATCGTCCAGGCCGTTTACTTTTTCGTCCGCCACCACTCCCACCACCAGCCAGGGAATTTCCGGTCCGAGCTCATGTTTGCTGGGAATAATCTGCTCAATCAGGATGCGCTTGCCGATTGGCTCTTTGCCTTGCAGAAACCTTCTGGCCATCGACTCATTGATCACGGCCACGGGAACGTTGCCTTGCGAATCGCTTTCCGCCAGCGCGCGCCCTTTGACGACGCGCATTCCCAGTGCGGAGAAGTAAGAAGGGCTCACGCTCTTGTAGAAACATGCGCGCCGGTTCGCATGATCAGCGAAAGGATCGCCTTCCACCAGGAACGGCATGCCGTATCCCCATCCTTCCAGGGGAAGCGCGGAAGTGGTAGCAACGTCACGAACGCCGGGGACAGCCTGGATCTTCTCCATGACCCGGCCCAGGTAGTTGATGATTCGCGGGCCATCAGGATATTGTTCCCTGGACATGGGCAGGTCCATGGTGATCACGTTCGTGGTTTCAAATCCGGGATCAACCTGCTGGAGCTTGTAAAAGCTGCGCATCATCAGCCCGGCGCCGGAGAGCAGCACAAAAGCCAGCGCAACTTCCACGATAACCAATACGCTCTGCAAACGCTTTCTTCCGGCGCCGCTGGTGGCGCCGCGGCCACCTTCTTTGAGCGAGTTGGTAACGTCGACACGGGCGGCATGAAGCGCGGGCGCCACGCCAAACAATATCACCGTCAGCACGACGATCGCGGCCGTGAACAGCAATACCCGGAGATCAAGGTGGACATCCGCCTCCGCCGGCAGCAGGAACCGCGGGATCGACACTTTGAGAGCGGCGACAAAGCCGTAACCGATCCCCACGCCGGCGAGGCCGCCAAACCCCGCGAGCACAGCGCTCTCTGTAATGAACTGGCGGACCAGTCTGCGGCGGCTCGCGCCCAACGCCGACCTGACGGCGATCTCACGCTCCCGTCGCGCGCCCCGCGCCAGAAGCAGGTTGGCCAGGTTGGAGCAGCCGATCAGCAGCACCGCGCCTACGGCAGCCAGCAGCACCAGCAGAGACCGCCGCAAGTCGTTGTCGACCAGCCGGTCCTGGTAGCGGTCAATGGTGACGCTCCAGCCTTTGTTGGACTCCGGATAATCTTTTTCAATCTTCGTGGCCACGGTCTTCATCTGGGTCTGCGCCTGGTCCAAGGTGACGCCGGGTTTTAATTTCGCCCAGCACCGCATCCAATGGAAGTTGCGCGTCATGTCCTGGGGCGTAAAGGCCAGCGGCATCCAGATGTCGGTGTAGCGGCGGTCAAATGCGCCTTCCGCGGGCATAACGCCAATCACCGTGTAAGGCAGGTTATTCAAGCTGATGGCGTGCCCGATAATCCCCCGGTCGGAGCCAAAGCGGCTCTCCCAGATCCGGTGGCTGAGAACCAGAACGTGTTCTTTGCCCAGCTGGTCTTCGTCGGGCGCAAAGGTGCGGCCAAGCATGGGCTTGGCGCTGAAAATCTCAAAGTAAGGCGCCGATACGCGGGTGGCGCGGAGTTGGACCGGCACGTCCGTCCCGGTCAACGTGGTTGCGGCGCCGGTTTGCGCCGCGATGGCGCTGAACACGGTGTTCTGGCTCTTCCAGTCGAGAAAATTCATGGTGGAATTGCCATTGCGCTCGCCGCCCGGCGGCTTCTCCCACACCATAAGGATCTTGTCGGCGTCCGCATAAGGAAGCGGCTTAAGCAGCACCGCATCGATGAAGCTGAAGATGGCGGTATTGGCCCCGATTCCCAGCGCCAGGGTGAGTATCGCGATAATCGCAAAGCCCGGACTGTTGCGCACCATGCGCAGCGCGTAGCGAAGGTCTTTTATCAGCTCGTCCATGCCGTCTCCTGATCGTCTTTTAGACCTGCAATAGCGCGGACGGTTAGCCCGGTCTTCCCGCAGCCAGGGAAACCCATGGCGCTTCTGATGATTACGGCTGGCCGGAGAAAAGGTTCCCAAGCTTGGTCTTTATTTTGGGGCAGCGCTTTCGCGTTCGCCCCAGCGTTCACAAAACCCCAGCATTTCCAAAATGATGGCCTTAATGGAGGGTCAAGAATTACTTTTGTCCCTGTCGTATTGAGTGGAGCGCGTGAAAGATATTTCTACCATCACAATCTTTGGCGCGAAGTCGAAAACATCCCGAGGATGCTTGCAGCGTGAAATGTAGCCGCAAGGCCTTCTCCCCAGGCAGCATGGAGCGAACTCCCTGACGCAGCATGGTAAAGGAAAGCTGCCGGGACTTTTCGACTCCGCGCCCAGATCGTCTAAAGGTATAAACTGTAAAGTCGCATGGCCACCAAAACCAAGATCGCCAAGACTTCCGGCAGCAAGGCGAATGTAAAAGCTGCCGTTTCAAGAAACGGTCGCCCCGCCGACAAAGCACCCGCCGTCCACGTAAACCAATACGGCATTCCGGACTGGCGTCTGGAACATCCGGAGTTTGAGGTATCCGAAATCGCGGACGGGCCTGAGGTCCACTACGAGATCAAAGGCAAGTTCAATACTCCCGTGCCGCCGATTCGCGAATCTAAATATCTGAATAAAGACCAGTGCCTGGAAATCTATCGCTGGATGGTGATGAACCGCCGCATGGAGCAGGCGCTGGAAAACCTGTACAAGCAGAGCAAGGTCGTGGGTGGCGTTTACTTCGGCCTGGGACAGGAGGCCTGCTCCTGCGCCTCCGCGTACGCGCTCGGCCCCGATGACTGGTTTGCGCCGATGATCCGCAACCAGGGAGCGCAGCTTGTCCGCGGCTTCCACGCGCGCGACATCATGATGCAGTACATGGCCAAGTCCGGGTCGCCAACGCACGGCAAAGACGGCACGTCGCACTATGGCGACATCGAGAAGCGCCACATGGTCTCCCCCATCTCCATGCTCGGGGACTTGCTGCCCGTGATGGCCGGGGTCTCGCTCGGCGCACGGTTACAGGGAAAAGAACTGGCCTGTCTGACGTGGATCGGCGACGGCGGACAATCCACCGGCGTGAGCTATGAAGGCATCAACTTTGCCGCGGTGCGCAAGCTGGGTCTGGTGCTAATCATCGAAAGCAATCTGTGGGCCTACTCCACGCCCACCGAGTATCAGGTGAACGTGAAAGACCTGGCCAACCGCGCCATCGGCTACGGCATGCCCGGCGTGATTATAGACGGCACCGACGCCTGCCAGGTCTACGACGCAACGTATGAAGCCGTGGAACGCGCGCATCGCGGCGAAGGCCCGACCATGATCGAAGCCAAGCTGATGCGCATGAAAGGCCACGCCATTCACGACGCCGCGGCCTACGTCCCCAAAGAAATGCATGAATTCTGGCGCAAGCGCGACTGCATTGACCGCTTTGAAAAATATCTACTGGGCAAGAAATGGCTCACGCCGGAGATGAATAAGAAGATGGGCGCCGAAATCGAAAAAGAGCTAGAGGCGGAGCGCGAGTTCGCGGAGAACTCACCCATGCCCGAAGGGCATACGGCGGCAGAGGGCGTCTATTGCGACGAAGGCTGTCACGTGATCAAACCGAAGTTCGGCATGCCGAAGAACGCAAAGCGCGGCGAGGGAAAATTGAAGGAGACGGAAGCGGCGATACACTTCAAATGAGCAACTGGCAACTAGCAGCTAGCAATTAGCCTCTTTCTGAAATGTCGAACCCTAAGCGAAGTGAATGAGGAGGGATTTAAGTTGCATAAACCGACGTTCTGGGCGTTCTCTTCATTGAAGGTGGTTGAGAACACAATGAAACAACTAGGGCGTCGAATCTGGATTCCTTCTCTCCTTGCCGTTTTTGCCCTGAGCACGAACATCAGCGCTGTCGCGGCCGATGACTACTCGAAAAAATCTGTCGCACAACTGATTGATGATCTCAGCCAAATTGATTCGTCGGCGCCGGGAATCGACAGTGGCGCCGTGTATTTGGGGTTTCTGGCGAATGAGGCGTCGATTTCTTTTGCAATGGGCGTGCTGGGAGTGCCTCCGCCGAAAATACCGCCACAGATGCGTGAGTTGGTGCGCCGTGGCCCTCTGGCATTGCCAGAGTTGATCAAACATCTCGAAGACCGCAGGCCGACGAAACTGGAAGTGGGAAACAAACCCGGCGACATCTCAACCCGCCAGGTGGGCGTAGATGCGTTCATGTGGACCGTTTTCAGCGATGAGTATGACCCGCGTGCCCGCCGGTCATCGGATGAGAAGCCGGAGGCCTGGAAAGAGCCAATGATGAAGCACTTCCAGGGCAGGTACACAGTCAAGGTCGCGGATGTCTGCTATGTGCTCATTGGCCAGATCGTGAATCGCCGCTTGCTCTCGGCGCGTTATCAGGCAAGTGCCGGACTGGTGGTCAATTCTCCCATTGAGGTCCCTGCACTAGCGGAGAAAGTGAGAAATGACTGGGAAAAGGCGGATGCGGAAATGCTCCGAGCGTCTTTGCTGACAGATCTGCGAGAGACGAACGGCACCGAAACGTCTTACACACAACGGTTCAATAATTCCGCGCTGGAGAGACTGCGACTGTACTTCCCGGACACATATAATGCCCTGGAAGGCGACGACCTGAAAAAGAAAAAGCAATTTGAGAAAGACGAAGCAGAGCGGGAATCGCTCCAACAGAAGTGATCCCTCGCTCCCCTTCGGGGCTTCGGCAAAAGATCAGCGTTCATCCGCGTAATCCGCGGTAAGGTTTTTATACATGGCCCAAGCAACCTATCTAGAAGCAATCCGGCAGGGACTCTGGGAAGAGATGGAATCCGATCCCAGCGTCTTCTGTATTGGGGAAGACATCGGCATCTACGGCGGCGCGTTCAAAGTGACCGATGGGTTTGTCCACCACTTTGGCCCTGCGCGGGTGATTGATACACCGATCGCCGAATCGGCCATCGTGGGCGCGGCGTTTGGCGCTTCGCTCACCGGGATGAGACCTGTGGCTGAGTTCCAGTTCATGGACTTCATCGGCTGCGCCTTCAACCAGATCGTAAACATGGTGGCCAAATCGCACTACCGCTGGGGTGCGCCGGCCCCGATGGTCCTGCGCGGGCCCTGCGGAGGCGGCGTCCACGGCGGGCCGTTTCACTCGCAGAACCCGGAGATGCACTTTGTGCATACGCCTGGGATGAAAGTCGTGGCGCCGGCCACACCGAGCGATGCCAAAGGGCTGATCAAGTCCGCCATTCGCGACAACAATCCGGTCTTGTTCCTCGAACACAAATTTCTCTATCGTCGAATCAAAGAAGAAGTTCCGGAAGGCGACTACGCCATCCCCATCGGCAAAGCGCGCCTGCATCGCGAAGGACGCCATCTGAGCATCATTACTTATGCGGCGATGGTGCACACCGCACAGGAAGCCGCTGATCTTCTGGCGAAAGAGGGAATCGAAGTTGAGATTCTTGATCTGCGCTCGCTGATGCCGCTCGACCGTGAAGCCATCACGCAAACGGTGAAGAAGACCAACAAGGTGATCCTGCTGCATGAAGATACTCGCACCGGCGGCCTGGCCGGCGAACTCGCCGCCATCATCAATGAAGAAGCCTTTGACGATCTGGACGGTCCCATCGTGCGCATCACCGGGCTGGATACACCAGTCCCATTCTCTCCGCCGCTGGAACATTTCTTCTTACCCAAAGTGGAAGACGTGGTGCGGGAGGCAAGGAAGCTGCATCAATATTGACGGTCGTCATCGCGAAGGCGTCAACCGCGCGAACAGAAGATCGTAATCCGATGTGTTTCTGGCGCCGCGCTTGCCTCAAGCCACGACTCTTCAGCGACGATAGAAGTACACGGGCCATACGTGCAGATTCGGATTCGACGAGTCGCAGCTTCGCGTCTTAGCAGACCAAGCATGCGGTCGAGGATAGATCCCGTGAAGGGCGTGTAAAGATAGAAGACTGTGCCGCTGGACAAGTCCGCCGCCCGCGCGTCCTGCTGGATGAACCTGACCGTATCCAGATTCAGTTTGTGGGCGCATTGCCGGGCGCGTTCGACATAGGCCGACGCCAACTCGATCCCAATGCTGCAAGCGCGGGTACAAATAGAGACCAGCAAGGGAACATGGCCCAGCCCGGAGCCAAGGTCGACAAGAACATCGGTTGCGGTAAGCGCAGTCTGGCCGATCAGAGTGAAGATATGGCGCGCCGGGGTGGGCTGATAAAACACCATCTCGGACTTGCGGTGTACATGCCCGTCGTCCGGCTCTTCGAGTTGAAGCACTCCAGTGATTAGCGCATCAAGGTAGTCATAGCCCATGCCGCCGGCGGGCCCGACCGCGTTTTCAATTTCCGGTAAAGACCGGACCCATTGAATCAGCCCGTCAGGCCGGCGCCCGCGCTGAATTTCGCAGCGAATCGCTTCGTAGAGTTGATAATTCACGGCCTCCAGCCTGGTGTGTATGGCTCTTGCCCGGAGATAGAGTCCCACCGCGACCTCGTCAACGCCGGTTACCGGTTGAGGAGTATCCGGGAAATGCGCATCAAGGAGGTCAAGTGCGTCCAGGCGCCGGCGAAGCTGGTTCGGATCGAGGAGCGATGGCTCATTGTCTAATTGCTCGACAAGGCGCTGCAACGCATTCGTCAACTTGGCGCCTCCGTTCGTTAAGCCTCTTTACGATTAATATTATTATTAATCAAAAGCACACCATCGGTTCCGGGTTACAATTTTGCGGTCCCCCACGTCTAATCGTGGTCTTGGAGTCCAACGGCCCATTGGAGGTCCAACTTAATGCGCAACCTCATCCGTCTCGTGTACGTAGTTACGTTATTTGCGGCAACTTTTGCGCTGGCGCAGCAGCCGCCGTCCAACAGCCAGAATGGCGAAAGCCCGAAAGCCGCGGTCCGCAAAGTGGCGGCCACGGAGCCTTCCAAAACAGTACCCAAAGTCACCGAAGAACAGAGGCTTGCTCTGCAACTGCTGGAGACTTCTGAAGCAGCATCGCGGGGCTTCGAACCTCCGATGCGCGCTTTTTCGCTGATGAACGTTGCCCAGGCGCTTACCGGGATCGACCAGGCGCGGGCGCGCGACCTGCTGCGCGACGCTTTCACCGCGTCGCTCGAAATCCACGATGATGATGACACGAAGGCCCGCTTGCAGCAGGAGATCCTGCGCTCCCTGTTGCCGCTTTCGCAGGCGGACGTGGAAGAGCTGTTGCCCCAGGCGGAGATGAGCGTAAGAAAACCGATCACAGACATCATTGTCGGCCGCTATGCGGAGAAGAAACAGTTCGACAAGGCGTTCGAATTGGTCAACCAGATCACTGCCCTCGACGAGTTTCCGTACGGGAGCGCTGCCAAGCTGATAGAAGCCTTGCCGCAAGAGATGGTGGCGGAAAAACAAGGGCTGTTTGCGCAGGCTCTTAGCAGCTACAAAACGCACCAACGCAAAGCGGGGCGGATCACCGTTGGAGGAGATACGTTCGCCGATCTGGTGGTCAAATATGGCTTGGCCATGCCGCCCAAGATGGTACTCGCGGCGATCGACGAGATTCTCGGTCAGGACAAGAACCTGGCTGAGGAGCAGCTGAGTATTACGGTAGGGGGCGACGGCGGAACCGCCAGTTTCGCTTCCCGGTACGAATACGATCTCTTCGCGGTACTGCCTGTGCTGCGCCAACTGGATGAGAGCCGCGCCAAGCAGCTGCTTGAGGATAACCAGACGCTGCAAAGCAAAGTGCAGCAGTATCCGCAGGGCTTGGGCTCGCTGGATCCGGCGCCGTCGCCAACCGCGGCGAAGGACGCTAACAGCAATCGGCGCGGCCTGAACACAATGGTCAGCATGGGTGGCTCGCATCCAGGCGGAGGAGGACAGTCCGCAGCAGCCGCGCAGTCCTACATGAACCAGGAAGCGCAGCGAAGAGTACAGCAGATCGTCGAGGAAGGAGCGACCGACCCGACACAAGCCATTGCGCACAGCATGACCTTGCCGCTTAGCCTGGACGGCATGGGGCGCAGTTCGCCGCGTGCCAGTGCGCTGCTCAGCATTGCCAACGCCAACGTGAAAAAGAACCCCGGCGCGGCGAGTCAGGCGTTAAGCGAAATGAGAAAGATGGTGGGCGATATCAAGCCGGACCTGCAGGCACAGTATCTTGCAACCGCCGCGGACACCTACCTGAAATTGGGCGACAAGGAAAATGCCGACAAAGCGGTGAATGAAGGCTTCAAGATTGCCGATAAGATGCTGGAAAATGACGCGAACCCTGACAATCCCAATCAAGCGCTCAAAGCCTGGTGGCCGTCGGCGGACGCATACCGCCGCTTCGTAGAAGTCGAAGCCAAGATTTCCCAGCCTGCAACACTCAACGTCCTTAAGGAGATTAAAGACCCGGAAATTCGGGCAACGGAGTCCATCATGGTGGCGCGGTCCCTCGTCGGCCTGGCGGTAAAACGCTTCATGGTGGCGGAGCGACGCAAAGACAGCAACAGGATGTGGATGACGGATACGAATTGATGAGCCTGATAGCTTATTGAAGAGCTTTTTCACCACGGAGACGCGGAGAACAGCAAGTTCAAGCTTGTTTTTCTCCGTGTCTCAGTGCCTCGGTGGTGAAATAATGGTCGTCCTATGCACTATCTTCTGAAATCCGAATCCTCCGTCTACAGCTTTGCCGACCTGCAACGCGAACAATCGACCATCTGGGACGGAGTGACCAACGCGGTCGCGGTGAAGAACCTGCGCGGGATGCAGAAAGGCGACAAGCTCGTCATCTATCACACGGGTGACGAGAAGAGCGCCGTGGGCACGGCCACGGTCGAATCGGTCGACGCAACCGATCCCAAAGTTCCCAAGGTCAGGATCAAGGTGGGCAAGCCCATCGCCAAGCCGGTGACACTGGCGGAAATCAAAACCAGCAAGCTATTTGCCGACTCCGCGCTTGTGCGTCAAGGCAGGCTCTCCGTGGTGCCGTTAACCAGCCAGCAATATGAATGGCTCACGGGAAGGTGAAAGGGTGCGAGTGGAATCTCAAAGCACTTCGCCCTACAGTAAGCTCTTCTACAGACATAGGTCACTTCCCATCGTGGCATGCGTCGTCTTTTTTTTGAGCGCGAGCCTAGTGCTCTTTCAGGATGAAAACTATTGGCTCGCGGCGCTGGTTGCGGTTCCGCCCACAGCATCGATCCTGGCCTTTTGGTGTGTGCAGGGACGAAAGCTCGATCGGTGGGTTTGTCCTCGCTGCTTACGGCCGATGCCAAAAGAGTGGCGGATTTTCCCACGCCGGGATCCTCCAAAGAACTGTCCTTCATGCGACGCGCCGATCGACTGAACACAGGTTCGATGTCGGCGCACCACGTTCGCATGCTAACTGATTTATAATTTCCTGTTGCGGTAAACCAGCCGATACACACCTGTGGAAGGAACCAATGCCGACTGATGTGGTTATGCCCCAGATGGGCGAATCAATTTTTGAAGGGACCATTACCAAGTGGCTGAAGAAGCCCGGCGAGAAGGTCCAGCGCGATGAGCCGCTGTTTGAAATCTCCACCGACAAAGTGGACGCGGAGATTCCCGCGCCAGCAGCGGGCGTGCTGAAGGAGATCAAAGTCAAGGAAGGCGCCACCGTACAGGTGAATACCGTAGTGGGCGTGATTGATGCCGAAGGCGGCGCCGCCGTTGTGAGCGCTGCCGGGTCGAAACTACCGCAAGACGGTAAGGCTGGGGTGAAAGAACAGCCGGCCACGCCGAGCGCTCCACCAGCGCCAGCCGCGCCGCCAGCGGCGGTGTCATCTCAATCCGGCAGTGACGGTGGTCCTGACATTGACGTGGTCATGCCGCAGATGGGCGAATCGATCTTTGAAGGCACCATCACCAAGTGGCTGAAGAAAGTTGGCGACAAGGTCCAGCGTGACGAGCCACTGTTTGAAATCTCTACTGACAAAGTGGACGCGGAGATTCCCGCTCCGGCCTCCGGCATGCTGCGCGAGGTCAGGGTACAGGAAGGCAGCACGGTGCAGGTCAACACCGTGGTGGCTGTGATCGGCGGAGTGGGCGGAGGGAAGGTAATTGCCAAAACGGTGACCGCACCTGCGCCGAAACCGCCTGAGCCCAAAGCCGAACCGCCCAAGCCGACCATTGAATTTCCCGCTCCGGACCGTCAGCCGGGCGAACGGATACACTCTTCGCCGCTGGTGCGCCGCATTGCGCGGGAAAACAATATCGATTTGTCCCAGGTGCCCGGCACCGGGATGGGCGGGCGCATCACCAAGGATGACATCCTGAATTTCACCCAGAAGCACGGCGCAGGCAAGACCGCGCGTCCCGGGGAAACCACGCTGCCGAAACCGGGCACAGCACCGCCAACCAGACCCACGCCGGTTGCCCCGGTCACGCAGGCTTTGCCGGGCGAACTGGTGCAGATGTCGAAGATGCGCGTGACGATTGCCCAGCGCATGGTGGAGTCCAAACACACCAGCGCGCACGTGCATACGGTCTTCAAAGTGGACATGACGCGGATCGCCAGGTTCCGCGAAAAGAACCGCAAAGCGTGGGAAGCCCGCAACGGCGTCAAACTGACATACATGCCTTTCGTGGCCAAGGCGCTGATGCACGGCGTCCGCGTGAAGCCGATCGTCAACTCATCGGTTGTGGGCGACTCGATCCAATATCACAAGAGCATCAACATCGGCATTGCCGTGGCCCTGGACTGGGGATTGATTGTTCCTGTGGTCAAGGGCGCGGAGAACCTGAGCTTTGTCGGCCTGCAAAGGGCCATCACCGATCTGGGGGAGCGCGCTCGCGGCAAGAAGCTGGTACCCGACGAAGTGCAGGGCGGCACCATCACCATTACCAACCCAGGGATCTTTGGACCCCAGTTCGGCATGCCCATTATTCTCCAACCGCAGGTTGCCATCCTTGGCATGGGCGGCATCTTCAAGGAGCCTGTGGTCGTGACCGATGAAGATGGAAATGATTCCATCGCGATTCGGCACATTATCCGGCTGACCCTGGGCTATGATCACCGCATCATTGACGGCGCCGATGCGGATCAATTCATGGTCGCGGTGCGGGATTATCTGGAGAACTTCGACGAAGATATCGGATAAGAAGATATCGGATAAACAGAAGAGAACAATAGAATGCGAGCGCCACAAGTATATGTAGTTTCGGTTCTGATAACCATATGCACACTGATGGCAGCGGGTTATTCCCAAACAAGCAGTGCGCGAACCGGGCCGGAAAGGATCAATATCCAGGATTCTAGTCCGACGCCCTCCAGCTCCGGCGAGCACAACCGCGACGAGTGCGGTTCCCAATTCCGCGAACAATCCCGGGCAGGCTCAGCCTGGCAATCAGATTGGGGCGCTGGGTCCCGCACAACGGGCTATACCAGCCAATCCGCCCGTTGTCGATCAGAACTCGCTTCTGGTAACCGCGGCTCCTGAGTCCCAGGCTCCGATCCCGCAAAATGTATTGTTTGAGCTCCTCTTCAACAACATTTCGGTGCTTAATAAAGTTGCTGACAAGGATGATAAGGCTGGAGACCACGCATCAGCAGCGTCGTGGCGCACGCATGACCAAGAAGCGGCCGGACTCAACGACGCCGAGGGCCAGCTCCTGCAGGAGATCGTACTCGATTGCCTCCGGGCGTTGAAGGAACAGGACGCGAAAATACGGACATCTGCTGAGAAATTTCGTGCCCAACTGAGGCCGGGTGCGCCAATCCTCATTCCACCAGAGCTAGTTCAGATGGATGAGGTCCGTAAGAAAATTATGAGTGACCATATTGAAAGGCTCAGGGAAGCTCTGGGAGATACCTCCTTCAACAAACTGGATACTTACGTTCGCTCCTGGTCCCACGCGCAGGTGAAGTAGCTAAGTCAGCTGCCGATGCCGACCAATTCATGGTGGCCGTACGGGATCATCGAGAGGATCAGGCCATGGGGCTTGCCCTTCGTTCTTTGCCCCCTTGAAGTAACCTTTGTCCCGAATAGCCTTAATTGTCTTTAGAATGAATTATTTGCAGGAATTTTCGTCACAGTCTCGCTCGCGCGGGCAACGTTACGTCTGTTCTACGACTCTAAAAAGGGGGTTAGTGTAGGCGTAGAATTTCTTCGTACGTTTAGCGTCAGGCTCCGTCATAAGTCTCCAATAAAATATAGATAAGAAAGCCGGAATCGAATATGTCCAAGATATTGAGCGTTGTTCTGGGGATCGCTACGCTGTTCGGTCTGGCTGGATGTGGTGGTGGTTCCAGTACTCCACCGCCCCCGCCTCCTCCGCCGGTTACGTTTAGCGTGCAGCCGGCTTTTGTCATCGTGCCCATCAACCAGACGCAACAATTCAACGCGTTTCTCTCGAACGCGGTTCCTTCCCAGCCGTCCAACTGGAGCGTGAATGGTGTGGTTGGTGGCAACAGTACGGTGGGCACGATTACCACGGGAGGGTTGTATACCGCTCCGGCTGCGTTTCCGTCGCCGAACACGGTGATGATAAACGCGGTACTGATAGCGGACACTACGAAGACGGCAAACTCCAACGTTGCGGTTGAATTTCCCAACGACAATCATCTGGCGCAAGTGGGCCCCATCAAGCTGGGGACTACGGGTGGCAATTCAACGGACTCCAGCGCCGGCTTCTGTTGCTCCGGCACGCTGGGCAGCTTGTGGACACGCGCTGACCTCACCAACGCGGTGATCCTGAGCAACAATCATGTGCTCGACAAATCGAGCTTTGGCGCCGTGAATGATCCCGTCGGGCAGCCTGGACTCGCAGACAACAACTGTGTTGCCGGCACCCTGGTGGCGCGCATGAGAGTGGCGGCCACCCTGAAGCCCAGCCCTTGTACCACGACCCCGTGTAGCGGACAAGCGCCGAGCAACGTTGATGCCGCCATCGCGGAGGTGATTGCTCCCACCGCGGTGGACGCGCTGGGAAGTATTCTGGACCTGGGCCCGGCGGGCGCAACCAGCATCGCTGCTGCGCCGCCGTCGACGCTCACCGCTACTACGACCATCGGTGGGATGGTGGCGAAGTCGGGCAGAACCACAGGCCTGACCTGTTCGACTCTTCTGGCCAACACCAATGTAACTGTCACCTATGAATCCGCCTGCAACGGCGCTGCGGCGTTCACCGCCCAATTCAACAATCAGACGGTGGTTAGCGGCGGTAATTTCAGTGCCGGAGGTGACTCCGGCTCCCTCATTGTCGATGCAACGAATTCCCGCGCAGTAGCTTTGCTCTACGCGGGAAACAGCGCCAGCACAGTCGGCAACCCGATCGCAGATGTCATCTCCGTGCTGTCCAACGGCCCCGCAAACACTCTTACGCTTGTGGGCGGCGGCGACCACGCCGTAAGCTGCGCGCCGGAAGCTACAGCTTCAAGCGTTACTGCCTCAGCCAATGACGTCACCGGGCTTTCTCCGGCGCAGGTGCAACGCGCCACCAATGCAAAGCAGGCTTTTGCCGCCCAGTCGATGCGCGATTCGGCCATCAGCTCGGTTGTTGCCGGCAAGAGCGCTGACAATCCCAGGGAAAGCGCGCTGGTCATTCACGTGAACAGCACGCCTTTTACTTCGATCCCGGCGCAAGTCAACGGCGTGCGCACGCGCGTGGTGTATGACACCGGCGGGGAAACCCAGCCATTGCTCGCCGCGCAGGACCTGGAACGCGGCACGGCGCTCAGGGACAATTATTCCAAAACCATGCTGGGCAAGCAGGGCGTATATGGCGTTGGCATCGGGATGAGCGATGACAATCCGCCCGAGCCGGCGCTGGTGTTCTTTGTTGACCCGGCGGCGAACCATCCCGCGTTTCCGGCAGTCATTGAAGGCATGCGGACCAGAATTATTGAAGGCGAGCCGTTCCGCGCTTTCGGGTGGAACCAGCGGCTTGAACCCAAAACCGGCGGATGCAGCAAGCCGGCGAGTATGTCGACGGTGGGGAAGGGCCTGAAGTAGTAGCCGGAAATAACACTTTACACACAAAAAGACCAAGGGGAAACCTCTTGGCCAAAATCTGCCGGCCTTTCAAAAGCGACACAGAAATGGAATTCTTCTTTCATGTGCCAGAGTGGTGGCATGTGCCGGAGTGGTGGTGCGAATGTTGAAATACACAACCGAACTTCAGGAGTCGCGAAAACAGGATAGACAGCAACGATCTCCTTTTTGCTCTCAGACGTGATACGGCTTGTGCCAGATCATGGAGTATCGGAACAGCAGGTGTCTGCTCACAACGGCGTCCGGCAGTAGGGAATCGCACGCGTTTCGGATCTCGCGCAACGTTTCTCTTGGGTCTTGCAATGGCGCTCCAACGTCGGCATGACCACGCAGCCAACGCAACATCCAACTCGCTGGAAATGCCACAGCAGTGAAGGCTAAGTCAGCCAGCGTGTCCCCACGATAGAGTCCGATAATCGTCAGGACACCACCAGGCTTCAAGAGATTCCGAAAACGCGTGAGCGCGGGCCGCAACGGAAGGTGGTGCAGCGTCGCAACTGCGGCGATGAGATCGAAACTGCCAGCGGAAAATGGGTGCGTCATCACATCACCCTCGACGAAAGTGAGGCGCCCTTCCTCGACAGGTGCAGCTCGAGCACCCAGGATAGCGTGATGATCAACGTCGATACCAATTACCTCGTCGCAATACCCTGCAAGCCGCCGTGCGAGTAGCCCCTGGCCACATCCCACGTCGAGCGCGCGGGCAGCTCGATGCGGAACCGAACGCAGCACGACGTCGTGATAATGAATGTTGTGATTCCATGGGCCACTACTCATGGCTCACTCATTATCGCCCACGGTCGCCTGTTCCTGAAAAACCAACGGAAGAGTGTAGCTATAACTCAGTGAATCAAAAAGGAAAAATCTTCTGGCGGGGACGACGAGATTCGAACTGCGACCCTCTGCCGTGACAAGTGCGATGGCAAACGGTAGAAGGACGTTGGAACCATTTGGTCGCGGCAACCCATCGTTACAGATTCACTTTTCTCCTTATGGGGTTACAATGGGTGCCGTTTTTGATGTCAAAAAGGGATTCTGGGACAAAGGAGCTTCCTGATGAGACATAAGCTGTCTCCATCAACGACTGCGCGGGTGGCGCTGTTCGTCTCATTCGCGCTCGTGTTCTCCGCTCACGCTCAACAATCCAATGCCGAACTACTGGCCGCAGCGGAACGAGAAAAGCCGAAGGTGATCGAAACCCTGCGCGTGCTCGTCGGAATGGAAACCGGTTCAGGCCTGGATAAAGGACTGGCACAAAGTGCGGCCTATTTGAAGCAACGACTGGAGGACCTTGGCGCCACGGTGAGGCTTGTTCCCCTCTCGAAAGGCGTCGGGACCAGTGTGATCGGTACATTCGAGGGCACCGGCAATGTTAGAGTCTTGCTCCTGGCACACCAAGACACGGTCTACTCCGCCGGCACCGTCGCCAGGAAACCGTTTCGTATTGAAGGCGACCGCGCCTATGGCCCCGGCATCGCCGACGAGAAGGGCGGCATCGCCAACGTCCTGCACACGGTTGCCCTCCTGAAGGAGGCCGCGTTTCGCGACTATAGTCGGTTGACTGTGCTCTTCAATGCCGACGAGGAAGTTGGTTCGGTCGGCTCTGGAGAATTAATCACGCAGACTGCGGCCGAGCATGACTACGTCTTCTCCTGTGAGCCTGCTGGCGCGGAAAAAAACGGCTTGGCGTTGGCCACGAGCGGTGTTGGAACCGTGGTGATGGACGTGACCGGACGCGCCGCACACGCCGGCGTTGCCCCCGAGAGCGGACGCAACGCTCTGGTCGAGTTGTCACATCAGATCTTGCAGACCTCCGACCTGTCGCAACCCGTAACCGGCCTGAAACTTAACTGGACTTTGGCCCAGGCCGGAGACAAGCGCAATGTCATTCCTGAGAACGCACAGGCCACGGCCGACATTCGCGTCTGGAAGAATTCGCAGTACAAAGAAATCGAAGACATGATGGTGGCGCGCACCGCGAAGCACCTGGTGCCGGATACGACCGTTAAAATCACGGTGAACCGGGGCCGTCCCGCTTTTGAATTGCGGCCCGAAACCACACGTCTGGCCGAACGCGCCAGGCAGATCTATGCCGAAGCTGGACAGAAGCTTGTGTATTCCACCGAGCCCTGGGGCGGCGGGACCGATGCGGCTTTTGCGGCGCTCAGTGGCAAGCCTGTTGTGCTTGAGGGGCTGGGCTTGGTCGGCTACAACTTCCATTCCTCCGCCGATGAATACCTGGATCTCAATTCCATCCAGCCGCGGCTCTACTTGCTCTCGCGTTTGGTCATGGAAGTCAGCCGGAAGCAGCCGTAAATGGGGTATTGCGTGGGCGAAACCCGGGAGAAAACCACACCAAACAAAATCAGTGTGTCCCCGAATCGATCGGAAGGCCAAGTCGCTATCCTTGGCCAAGTGAATTCTTCATCCGGATGTGACCAAGTAAAAGCAACTCTCGCCACACCAGCATAGGTCTGTTATGTATGGCGGGAGTAACGGACGATTTCCGAACTTTTGGACTCCATTGACCTTCGGGAGATTTTAGAACTCGTGTCGCAGACGAAGCCACGTCCAAGCCGCCTAAGTGCAAGTGAGAAAAACTGTTATCAAAAACCGAACGATCCAGAGACTCCGATAAGTCAGTTACGTGTAGATTACTTCCGTATGGCCCGGTCGCGATGACTGGTTTCGAGTAAGACTGGAGTTGGATTGTGAGTTGCTCTACGCTAATTGTGTGCGCGCAGTGCTTCTCGCGCAATTGGTTCGCCATTGAGAAAGACCGTCTCTATCGAGTCATACGCCGAAACATTCTTGAGCGGATTGTCCTTGAGCAGGAGCAAGTCACCTCTCTTGCCAACCTCGATGGAACCTAGTTCATGCGACAGTCCTAACGCCGTTGCATTGTCGAGCGTCGCGGCGCGCAAGATCAGAGATAATGGAGCACCGGCGTCCGCCCAATTCTGCAATTCGAACCGCCCGTTCAGTCCTGGCGGATTGCCGAAGCCTTCGACACCGGGTGTGTCGCTCCCGAAAACGAGAGCAGCATGGTCCTGCAACATGATTTTGAACGTCGCCCGAGTTCTTTCAATTGCGGCCTTGAGCAATGGCTCGAAGCCGGGTGGTGGGGAGGCTTTGCGGTATTCGTCCAGCAGCGCCGTGCGGGCCTTCACGCCTTCAGCAGATCGAAGGTAACCTATCACCCCTGGCGGCAGTGCCATAGTGAGTCTGGGATCGTCGAGCAGGCTTGGGTCAATCATCGCGCGCTCACCGGCAATTGTTTGCAGCGTCGGCTGTATATGCGTGCCCGAGTGCGCTGCGGCTGCAATCACATTACCTGCGGCCGTAGGTGGCACGGAATTGCCGAAATCGCCCGGCCAAACCCAGAGACCGTGCGCGATGATGTCAGCATGAGCATCGATTGCCGACCGCCAACTGTCAACGCTGGTGGCATGAACCATCAGCACCAACCTGTGCTCTTTAGTAGAGGCCTGGATCTTTTGCAGTGTTTCAGTGTGCAAATAGGGCCAGTGGAACGTGCCGAACCCAGATTCCACGAAGGCCTTCACGCAAATGGCTCCGGCGTCTGCCGCGCGCGATACCGCCCGTTCCGGTGTGTAGTCGCCAGGGTTCAGTGATTTGGCCCAATGTTCCGCTTCATTCGATTCATAGACTAAGTTGGGAAAGTTCGGCGATGATGGCGGCGGAACATTGGATGCCATATATCCGCCAGCGACCTTTATTCCTCTGCCACACGAGTAGAAGCGGGGATGCAACGGCGTGCCTTCAAACCATGCCAGGTCCCTTTGAGTGAGGTCGAGATCAACGATAGACGTAAAGCCGAAGGCGAGATAGGCACGGGGAACCTGCGCCCGATAAGCGGCCCAAAGTTCTGGATGGGTGTCGATTGCGTCGTCATCCAGTGCCGCGGAGTGACCAACATGCACGTGTGAATCGATCAGTCCAGGAATCAGAAATCGTCCGCTGCCGTCAATCCGCCGCGCATGCGGACCGGGAGCCAAGTTTGTGCCGATTTCAGCGATCCTGCCGTCCCGCAGAACAACATCAGCATGAAGCAGCGGAGCGGAGCGTTCCGGCGAGATCAGAGTGACATTTTCGATTACTATGCCCTGATCAACAACGTGCTGCGCTTGTGCCGCGGAGCCAACACTCAGAACGATGAGCGCAGTCAGCGTCCTTGCTAACAGTCGATTACTCAAGATCGCCTCCCTAAGATTACCAACGAATATGGGCGCGGCTTGGGCGCGCCTGATCTACCCACTTATCCGTTGCTACATAGAGGACGATACGAACTCTCCAACCTGAAAGTTCTATCGGCTGCGAGCTAGGTGCGCGTTAAGGGACGCCCCTTTCCCGAACTCGCATCAGAAAATTGATGAGCTCCACTCCCGGTTGGTCGGCAATACGGAAGTTAAATCCTCGCTAGCGCCGATTGTTGCGTGATGTCGATTTATCGCTCGTGATGTGGATGGCAGATGGGCTCTTTGCGCCACCTAACTGAACTTTCGAACTGGCGCTGACCAACGGAAAATAAACAACTTACGATCCGATTTCCTGAAAAACCAACGGAAGGGTGTGGTTGTAACGCACTGAATCAAAAGAAGAAGTCATCTGGCGGAGAGGGAGGGATTCGAACCCCCGGTACCCTTTCAGGCACAGCGGTTTTCAAGACCGCCTGTTTCAACCGCTCACACACCTCTCCGCGTGAGTGATATCAACAGTTTATCAGCACTTGAAAATCGTTGCGATGGGTCACTGTGGGGACTTTTGTGGGTACCCCTGCTGTTCAAAAATGCACGATAGCTATCTGGGCACAAAGCCGGATACCGCCTTAGGCCCCGCCTCAAAAATCCCATTTGAATTGAAGATACGAGTCTGGAAGTATCAAATCTCCTGATGAACACTTTAACCTTGCCCAGCTGTCCCTGCCTAGTCTGAACAGTTGCGTTGCCACGCATAGCTTGGCTTGAGATAAGAAATGCAGGATTGCCTTTGACTGTTGCTTGCACCAAAAACCCATCACAGAGCCAACGAAAGTACACAGTGTAATCTTTAATTGTCAAGGGCAACAAGCCGCGAAACGTTACCTCAACGATGGCGTCTTGGCCAAATAAGAATACGCACTGCTGTCGGCAATACGAAATTCCGCACCAGCCACCGGACTCGCGGCGCTAATGCGCTAATAAGGTCCTTGAAAGTTCAAGGGAGTTTATCTACTTCGACTTTTTATTTGAAACGAGCTCCGGCTTCTGTTTGAATCATCCAACAAGGGGGTCGTCATGAAGATATACAATCTCACGGGCTATTCGATTATTTTTTTCTACATGCTGGCTTGTATATTTTTCGCCCCAGCTCATTTGGGACCCTGGGCTGGATTATTGATCGGCGGAGTTTATTTCATCTTTTGCTGGTTTCTTGGCGGGTTGTATCTGGCCGACGTTCTTCATTTAGGTATCGTGCACGGTTCGCTCGAATACAAGAAATGGTTCATGAAGGTCGTCACGGTCGTGAATAGCATCTTCGGGCTCTATGTAGATCCCATCGGCTGGGTGAATCGCCATCGATTGCATCATGAACATGCCGACCATGCCGGGGATCCCAATAAACTCTCAGGCGATGGTTTTTGGCGAACCCTGTATCTCTGCGTTATACCGTATCCATATGAGAATTTGGCAGACGACGAGATTTTAAAGTCTCGGACGTTTCGGGCCGTTGCGAATCCGGTTTTTGCAATACTCGCACAAGCCTTTAGTTTTTATCTCTTTTGGAAACTAGTAGGGGACCTGAAGTTTGTGCTGGTGATGTGGGTTGGAATACGAATTTTTGCACTGTGGGTAAATATGATTCAAAATTATTGGACCCACACCCGAAAATTTGGATACCGGCGGTATAACGATGAAGACGACAACGCCGTGAACGTTGGCGAGTGGCTACCGGTAACGGCAACCTTTAGCGCCTGTTTACAAAATAATCATCACCACTATCCGGCCCTTTTGCGGCTAAGCCACGACAACTCTGAGTATGACTTTGGATTTATAACTGTCAAAGTGATGAAGCAACTCGGCTTGGTGAAGGCAACAAAAACGGGTGAAGAGTTACCCAAGGACGTTCCATTGGGCGCACTGGATTTTTAAGGCGTTCTTTTTCTTTTTGTAAATGGTCCAATGGTTTGCCCGACAAAACCAGGAGCAATTTCCTCGCTGTCCAGACCGTAACGTTCCGGCCACTCGTCGGGATAGTAGTAAGTCCCAAAAAGTTTATCAATCCATGGAAAATGTATGGCAAAGTTCTTGTCGATGCCTTCTTTTTGAGAAGTGTGGTGCCAATGATGATATCTGGGCATGACCAAAAACTTTTCCAGCCATTTTGCATTGGGGCCGAAATTGCAATGAGTCCAGGTGGCGTGAAGGGTCACAAAAATCAAATAGGCCAGCATAATCGATTGCGAAAAGCCAAGCATGAGAGGAGCGAGGACAAATCCGCGCACCAGCGTGTCGTCGACAAAATGGGAGCGTGAGCCCGCGATCCAATCAAGCGCCTTCGAGGAATGGTGAATGGCATGAAAACGCCATAGAAAGGGCACTTTATGCAAAGCCAGATGAATAAAATATTCAGCCACGTCCGCCACCACAATGGCCAAAAAGAATTGCAGCAACCAGGGCATGCGCGCGATCAATCCCTGAAGGACCGGAACACCCAGATATTTAGTTGCCTGGGTGGCAGGCAATAAAACCAGAAAGGACAAAATTTGTATAGGGAGATGAGTGGACATGAAATAAATCACGTCCAAAGTCCACTCGTTCCGAAATGTTCCTTGTTTTGGATACTGCGGCCAGAGTCTTTCGAGAGGCACATAGATGAGCGCCATCAAAAGCAAATCAAGCAAAAACCAATCCAGGCCAATCGCGGGCCCATCGTGAAAAGCATTGTTAATCTGTACGCTTGATCCGCCCCAAGCCGTTGCCGCGATGGCAAGCAACATTCCAGTCAATCCCAAAATCTTTTTCTTGCGTTTAATCGAAGAAATGATTCCGAATAGAATTGCCCCCACGATGAGACACTGGATTAAAATCCGTATGACGTGCATTGGATAATGTGGACGCAGTTCAGGAGAGCTTAGCAGCTGAGGGAAATGCAGGCACAACACTCCTCCGAATGAAAGAAATCCAAAAAACGCTGACAATATCCCGCTCCACCAACCGGTTCCAAAGCCAGTAGACTCGGCATCACCGAAGAATTCGTTAATTTTTTGCTCGATCAAGATGTCTTCTAGTTTACGTTCCTCGACTCACGCAAGCTAGTAGAAAGATAGCGACATCCAGCGCCCAGTTCCGCCTGCGGAAGTTGCAGGTTTACGCTGAGGGCAGGTAAATTAGGTGCGAGAATTGGAGCTGAACATGAAAAGACCCGACGCGGTGGAATCTGCCTCTGTTGTCATCGATGCGAGGATCAACGAACTTAAGGACTGGCGCGGGAAGACGCTCGCGAAAGTGCGCGAAATCATCCACGAAGCGGACCCTGAGATCGTCGAAGAGTGGAAGTGGGCCAAGGCGACATCGCCGGGGATTCCTGTCTTTTCCCGCGGCGGCGTTGTCTGCACGGGCGAGACGTACAAGAACGCCGTCAAAATGACATTCGCCAAGGGAGCTGCGTTGAAAGACCCTTCAGGTCTATTCAACTCCAGCCTCGAGGGGAATGTCAGGCGCGCCATCGACATCCACGAAGGCGAGAAGATCGATGAGGCGGCCTTGAAGGACCTCATCCGCGCTGCCGTGGCGCTCAATCTCAAGGGCAAAAGTAAGCCCAAGCCGAAGCGGAAGCTAAAGTTGATGCCCCGGCGAACGAGCAACAAGCGATGAATCGCGGGGGCCGCAAAACCACGCGCCTGCCACGCTCGCGGAGACGGCCAAGATTCAATTCAGTTGATGATTATTTAGCCTCACTGAACGATCCTGCGAAAGAAAGGACCCTCAGGGCTGTCATCGGTTTGATTCTTACCCAGTTTCCGGAACTGGAGTCCAAAATCTCCTGGAACGTACCTACCATCCATCGCGATGGGAAATATGTAGCTGGCATTTGTGCCTACAAGCACCATCTGACATTTTCACCCTGGAGTCCTCGTGTAATTTCAGCCTTTAAGGCGAGGTTGAGGACGTTTGTCGTCTTTAAGAACTGCTTTCAGGTCCCTGTCGATTGGGAAGTCGATAGAGAATTAGTGCAGGATCTGGTCCGGGCCAGGCTAGTCGAGCTGGATTAGGTCGTGATCAGCGCTTTGTGATGAGAAATGTATTCCTGAATCTTGACGCGATTGGCGTCACGAATCCTGGAAAAGCTCAGGCCCACCTGCGTCTCGCTGGTCCGGCGGACGCGGCCTTTGGCCTCAACGATCTCGGTGCTGTTCGGCAGGGTGAAGCACACGACCCATTCGGTATCCATGGTAACGTCGCCACACACCAGCAAGCCGATCCCGCCTTCACCTAAGGTTTCTGCCAGGGCGGTGAATTCCTCGTTCTGAGTGTCACACAGAACGTGCGTCTGAAAAGGAACGCGGACAAATTTACGCGATACCGGAGGCAAGTTCACATGGCCCGCGCACAATAAGCCCCGAAGCTGTTCGGCGATGAAAGGCTGGTCCAGCACAAACGTTGCATCGCCCTGTTGCAGTTTCGCGCGAAGAATATCATGGTGATAGTCCGAGAGCACGATGACCTCGGTATTGTGATTGCGTGCAGAATTACGCAAGCGCTCTTCCAAAGCAAGTCCTGCCAGGCCTAGGTTGGGACCATCGAGCAGCACAGCGTCAAAGGTCTCTTCTTCGATCAGATGTGAGGCTTTGCCGATTTCTGAGATGGCAACAAGGTGCGCTCCAAGAGGCACAAACGCCTGTTTCATCGTCGAGGCCAACGCGCGATCGTTATATACAAGCAGAATTCTGGGTTGCATAGCCCTCATTAAGATTTGCAGGTGTTCTCCCCTGCGGATACTCCACCAAATACTCTTATCGGCCAACCTGGGCGATAGATTTAACGGACGGCAAGAATGCGCGGCGCATTTTTTAGAAGCTCGTCTGACCGCTAACAGGGCCCACGGCACTTCCAGACACATTAGATTCTGTTTACCATTACGGTTCTCAGACTTTCTGAACGTTCTCTAAGCTGTTACCCTGAGTTGCTCTGGAAGTTCGCGCCACCAAAATTTGGCCGATTCGTTTATAACAAACAGGCCTCCTATGCTTGCTTCCCAGGTCCTGGCCGAGCTGGGCCCCGTGCTCACGGGTGAGAGAGACCTTTCTCGCACCGCCGCCGGTGCGCTGGAAGTGGTGATGGCTGCTGTCCGCGCCGGGGCCGGCGCGCTGTTTCGTTTCCAGGAAAAGCCGGCCGTCCTGGCCTCTATTGCCGCTTCTGGATTCGTCGTCTTTCCCCAGACCGCCGTCTTTCCGCTGTTGCCCAAGCATGTCCATTCACTCACCAATGCTCCCGGACCGCAAAAGCTTTGCCGTGAGCGCTGCGATACGTTCCTGAGTTCCACCGGCAACATCTCCAGCGTATGGTTCCGCTGCATTGCGCCGTTGCGGGTGCGCGGCAAGCTTATTGGGGCGCTGCTGCTGGGAGAAAGGGAAGGCGGAGCGGAGTATTCAGCCGAGATTCTCAAGCAGATAGGAGACCTGGCGCCGTTTATCGCGCTGGCCATTCACAACCACCAGCTCCTGATGTCGCTGGAAGAGCGCACGGCGGAGAACCTGAAGCTGCTGGCCTCGGTGCATTCTTTCTGGGACGACGCGCTGGCCGCTTTCGCCGCCACCATTGATGTGAAGCACGTGCAGATGCACGGTCATTCTCTGCGCGTTGGACGCTACGCGGCGGGCATGGGCGAAACGCTGGGCATGAACGCCGCCGAAGTCAGTGAAATGCGCGCTGCTGGATATCTGCATGACATCGGCAAGGTCACCGTGGATAAGCATCTCTTCACCAAAGTGGGTGCGCTGGAGCCTGCAGAATTTCAAGAGATGGCCGACCATACCTTGTCCGGCCACCGGATTGTTTCCACCGTGCAGTTCCCCTGGCCCAAGATCCCGGAGGTGGTGCGTTCTCATCATGAGCGGGCCGATGGATCGGGATATCCGGACCATTTGCACAACGATGAAGTCTCGCTGCCGGTAAGGATCGTGGCCGTAGCGGATACGTTTGACGCTATGCTGAGTGACCGTCCTTATCGCAAGCGGCTCACTTTGGGTGAAGCTGCGGCACAGGTCAGCTGGCTGGCGCCGGCCAAGCTGGACGGCGACGTGGTCCACTCGCTCCTGGTCCAGCTCCGTCGTGATGCCGTAAGTCTGATGTCGCCACCGCGTCCCTGGGCCTCTGGTCACGAGAAATCGAGGAAACTGTTCATCGATCCCAGTATCTCGTGCAACATCTCCCCTACCGACATCGATCACCATGTCTCCGAGCTGAACCGGCGCATCAACCGCGGGCGGGTCACTCTGGCGTAATTCAGACGCTTTAATCTGGCTTTCCGGCAAAACTTTATGTCTAATTGTGGGTTGGTATCCTCTGATGCCGACTTCTGGAGTTTCTATGCCAGTTACGCGTAAAGTGTTCATCCTGCTGGGCCTGCTTGTTGTGATCTCTGCCGCGCTTGTCGCCAGGGACAAAGATAAGAAATCCAAACCCACCAACTCTGAAGCGGACGCGTCCACGCAAATGGACAAGGCGCAGACGGCCGTGCCGATGAATCCGGCTGTATCTATGAATCCGGCTGTACCCATCAATCCGGCTGTACCCATGGATGACGATAAACGCATTGTGCACGCCTTGAACCGTTTTACCTTCGGCATACGCCCCGGGGACGTGGAGCGTGTCCGAACCATCGGCCTGGACAAGTGGCTGGATGAGCAGCTCAATCCCGAGAAAATCGATGACAGCGCCGTTGAAGCCCGTCTGGCGCCTTTCCGCACGCTCAAGATGAGCACGCATGAAATGGTGGAGAACTTCCCTCCGCCGCAGGTACTGCGACAGGTGGAGAACGGCCGCAAATCCATGCCGTCCGATCCGGCGAAACGCGCGATTTACGAATCGCGCATTGTGGCCTACCAGCAACAGCAGCAACAGAAAAAAGACGATGACAAAGCTGCCGCTGCACCGGTTCCGGCCACGAACGATGCCAGCACAATGGCTGACATGAAAATGGATCCCAATGATCGTGACGTCGTGCTTACGCCAGAGCAGCGTCGGCGGCAGCAGAAAATGCGTGAAGACGCAATGTACGCTGACCTGAAGGCCTCGTATAACGGAAGCAAAGACGAAGCCAATAAAGCTCCGGCCAGCGATGGGAAAAGTGATGGCCAAAGCGGGAAAAGTGATGGCCAAAGCATGGCCAAGAGCGACGCGCAGGGTGATGCAACCATGGATATGGATTCCTCCGCGCCCGCCAGGAATAAGAACGGTCAGAGACGCCGCGAGGCTGCGATGTATGCCGACCTGAATAGTGATGAGTTGCTCCAGATGCCGCCCGACGAACGTTACAAGCGCATTCTGAAAATGAGCCCAGCAGACCGGCTGGACCTGGCGCGGGCCTATCGCGGACTCAAGGCCATGCAATTAGTTGATGGCATGAAACCAGAGCAGCGGGAGACGGTGGAGGCCATTGTTAATCCGCAGGTCGTCGTTGGCGGAGAGCTATCGGAAGCCAAGCTGCTTCGCGATATCTACAGCGAACGTCAGCTGAACGAAGTGATGGCGGATTTCTGGTTTAACCACTTCAATGTCTTTATCGGCAAGGGCCCTGACCGCTACATGCTGACAGCCTATGAGCGTGACGTGATCCGTCCGCATGCGCTGGGAAAATTCAAAGACCTGCTGGCGGCAACGGCCAAAAGTCCGGCCATGTTGTTCTATCTGGACAACTGGCAAAGCGTTGGTCCCAATTCTGATCTGGCCAAATACGGTCCTGCGGGCAGAAGGGCCCGGAGAGGCGGCTTCTTCGGCGGATTCCCCGGACCCCAGCCCAAGGCGAACAAGAACCGGCCCAGCGGACTGAATGAGAACTACGCGCGCGAGATCATGGAGCTCCATACTCTTGGTGTGGAGGGCGGATACAACCAGAAAGATGTGACGGAACTGGCCAAGGTGCTTACCGGCTGGAGTATTGATCAGCCACAGACCGGCGGCAGCTTTAGATTCAACGAACGCGCGCATGAGCCCGGCACAAAGTATGTGCTGGGGAACAAGATCGGCGAGCACGGTGAGAGCGAAGGCAGTGAGATGCTGGATATTCTGGCGCACCATCCTTCCACGGCCAAGTTCATCTCCCGCAAGCTGGCAATGCGTTTTGTCGCGGACGATCCGCCGCAGAGCTTGGTGAAGCGCATGGCGGAAACGTTCCAGAAGAAAGATGGCGACATCCGCGAAGTGCTGCGCACCATGTTCCGCTCGCCTGAATTCTGGGCCGCCGGCGCATATCGGGCAAAGCTCAAGACCCCGCTGGAGTTTGTTGTCTCTGCCGTTCGCGCCTCCGGCGCTGACGTACAGAATGCGCAACCCCTGGTAGGGCAATTGGACCGCATGGGCATGAAACTGTACGGCATGCAGCCGCCCACCGGATATTCCATGAAAGCGGAAGCGTGGGTCAACTCTTCCGCACTGCTGAACCGCATGAACTTTGCCCTGATGCTTGGAGCAGGACGCCAGCCCGGGACCAGTGTGGACCCGCAGGTTCTGCTGCGTGGCCAAGCTCCGGCTGACGCGGATGGCGCTCTGGCGGCGTTGGAGAGTGGTATCCTGTCCGGCGATGTCTCAGCGCAGACGCACGCGGTGATGCAGAAGCAGTTGAACGATCCCAAGATCGCACAGCGCAAACTGGATGATCCGGCCCAAAAACCGAATTACGGCGCCATTGCTGGATTGATTATGGGATCGCCCGAGTTTCAGCGAAGATAAATAGGATTTGTGGAGCGCAGGCGCCCTCGCCTGTGGGTGTTTCCGAAAGCACAGCCGAGGGCGGCTGTGGTTCATGTTTGATTTTTTAGGAGCAGCATTTATGTCGATCACTCGGAGAGTTTTCCTGAAGGGCGGCGCGCTGGCCGTTGTGGGCACCAGCGTCATCCCCAGCTTTCTTACTCGCGCGGTATACGCGGCGGACACTGCCACAGCAGGTACGGGAAAGAAACGGCTGGTGGTGTTGTTCCAGCGTGGCGCGGCGGACGGTCTGAACATCGTCGTGCCGCACGGCGAACAGGCGTATTACAACATGCGGCCCAGCATCGCCATTCCTCGCCCGCGCGCTGGCGCGGAGAGCGTGATCGACCTGGATGGCTTCTTCGGGTTGCATCCCTCCATGACGGCGTTCAAGCCGCTGTGGGACCAGAAACACCTGGCCATCGTTCATGCCGCTGGTTCGCCGGACAACACGCGCTCGCACTTTGACGCGCAGGATTACATGGAGTCAGGCACGCCAGGCGTAAAGTCCACGGAAGATGGATGGTTGAACCGCGCCATCGGTGGCGTGAAAGAACCGGACGCTTCGCCGTTCCGTGCGGTGGCCATGGGCGGAGCGCTGCCGCGTACTCTGGCAGGCTCTATCCCTGCCGTGGCCATGGGCGATATTCGCGGCTTCGCCGTGGGTGGACGCGGACCGGGTGGCTCTGCCGCCAGCAACACTTTTGAATCCATGTATGAGCAGTCGGTGGACACAGTGCTGCACGGCACCGGCAATGAGACTTTTGAAGCGGTCAAAATGCTGAAGTCGGCCGACCCGGAAAAATACACTCCGGCCGCCGGGGCCAACTATCCGCGCGGGCGCTTTGGCGACAGCCTGCGCCAGGTTGCGCAACTGGTGAAAGCCAATTTGGGTGTGGAAGTTGCCTTTGCCGACATCGGCGGCTGGGACCACCATGTGAATGAAGGCAGCGTGCAGGGGCAGATCGCCAATCTGACGCGTGAGTTCTCGCAGTCTATTGCCGCGTTCTGGATCGACCTGGGCGACCTGGCGGAAAACACTGTGATCGTGACCATGTCAGAGTTCGGACGCACCGCGCGCGAGAACGGCAACCGCGGCACCGACCACGGTCACGCCAACGTAATGTTCGTCATGGGCGGACCTGTGAAGGGTGGCCGGATGTACGGCCACTGGCCCGGCCTGCAACCCGAGCATCTCTATGAAGGCCGCGACCTGGCCGTGACCACCGACTTCCGCCAGGTGCTGAGCGAAGCCGTGGCCAACCATCTGGGAAACCCAGAGTTGACGAAAGTCTTTCCGGGGTTTGATAAGAGTGATCCGAAATATTTCTTGAAGTATTTGGGGTAATAGGAATCCCAGCGTAGAGACGCAGCATACAGGTCCCTACCCATTCGATGTCGTTCACAAGACGCTCATCATGCGCGTTGTTGCGTTCTGATACGCTGTTATCTTGATGCTCCACATTACCAACGGAGAATCGGTCACCGGCACGTTTCGCCAGGTCAGGTTTCCTGGAACCTATCTTGCGTGGAATGACGTTCTGCATGACGGGCCTGTACCGGCGACTTCTACGCTCAGCGAGCTATCGGATATACGCGCCCGCGCGCTCGCGCAGTTCGGATGGGGCAGCTACGACCGGCTTCGTTCTGGATTTACCGTTCGTGACGACACGCTGGAAGACTTTCGCGAGCACCAGGACGTGGTGCTCTGGTTCGAGCATGATCTGCTGGACCAGCTGCAACTCTGCCAGTTGCTGGATTGGTTTTCCGCGCACGAAGAAGGCAAGACCCGGCTGAGCCTGATTCAGATCAACGCTTATCCCGGCGTGCAGCCGTTTTATGGCCTGGGGCAACTGAGCGGCACGCAGTTGGCCCGGCTCTTTCCCCAGCGACAGACGGTCACAGCAAAACAACTGATCACGGCCCATGAAGCATGGCAGGGCTTCTGTGCACCCGATCCCTCAGCTCTTTTCACGTTTACCCAACGCGAGTTCCCAGAGATGCCATTCCTGCGCGCGGCCCTGCTGCGTTTTTTCGAGGAGTATCCGGGCGTCCACGATGGGCTCTCACGCACCCAGCGTCAGATACTCCGTGCCGCCGCCGCCGGTCACGTGAAGAAGCAGGCAATTTACCTGGAGTCGCGAAAACTCGACGTCTGTCCCTGGGGCGATGCTTCCGTGTATCTGCGCCTTGACGGACTGGCATCCGGTGCTCATCCTGCGCTCAGGGAAACGAAAAAGGACGAGTACATGATCACCGATCATGGCCGTCAACTGCTGGAAGGAAAAGCGGACTGGATCAAAATCAGCGGCGACCTCGACATCTGGCTCGGCGGCGTACATCTCACCGGGCAAGAAGCCGCCTGGCGTTGGGATAAAGAGAAGCAGGAGTTCTTCGCTCCTAAGTGCTAATAGCTAAGGGCTGCATCATTGCACCGCGTGTGTCTTGGTCGGCAGTGTCTTGACCACGTCGTTGTAGATCACCACGGCGGCAAACAGCACGAGGAACACAAAGGCGACCTGATAGACGCGTTCCTTGACTTCTTGCTTGATATCACGGCGCATGACCGATTCAACGAGCAGCATCAGTACCAGGCCGCCATCCAGGATCGGAATCGGCAGCAGGTTGAAGATCGCCAGGTTCAGACTGATCAGGGACATGAACTCGAGCAGCACGATAAATCCAGCTTCGAGGGCCTTGCCGGACTCAGTAAAGATCATCACCGGCCCGCCGAACTGCTTCAGCGTGCCTTTCACCGTGAACAGTTGGCCCAGTAAAGTGAAGATCAAAGTTGAGTTTTTCTTGCAATCCACAGTCGCGGCGTTGAAAGCCGCAGCAAAGGGAAGCTTCTCCGTGCGGAAATTCATCGTCATCCCCACGCCGATACGGTACGCCTCCTTACCCGTTGGCGGGCCGGGCAGGAGCCGTGGTGTGATCGTAAGCTCAAGAGGTTGCCCTTTTCTGCTAATGGTGATGCGCGCCGGATTGTCTTTGTTTTTTTGCAACACTTCAGCCAGTCCAACCGCGCTGCTGGATTGGACTTTAATGCCATTGACAGCAAGGACTTCGTCGCCGACCTGCATTCCTGCTTTTTCTGCCGGCGTGTCCCGGTCCACCCTGCCCACGATGGACGGTGCCTCTGGAGTCAGCCCTAGATTGCTAAGTATGTCTACGTCACCTTTTTCAGGGATGCTGACGGGCAGGCCCAGGTGGAGAGATTGGTCCCCACGCTGTACATCCATTTCAAGGTTCTGGTTAATTCTGCCCAATATCTTGTAGCGGATATCGTCCCATGTGGGCTTGTCCTTGCCTTGGGCCGCAACAATCTTGTCTCCGGTCTGGAAGCCTGCTTTTTGCGCGGGAGAATCGACTGCGACCCAGCCGAGTTGGGCAGGCTGGTCAAGATACGCAGGGTACTGATGGTGGACCATGTAGACGCCAGTCAAAACCGCCACTGCCAGAATCACATTCATCGCCGGGCCGGCAATCGCGATCAAAAAGCGTTGCCAGCGGGGATGGCTCATGAATTCCCCGGGATCACCTGTGCGTTCCTCCATCGGGTTCTCGCCGGCCATTTTGACATAGCCGCCAAGGGGCAGAATGCTGATTCGATAGTCGGTGTCGCCACGGCGGAAGCCAATCAGGCGCTTGCCAAAACCCAGGCTGAACGTCTCGACCCTGACCTTGAAGAACTTGGCCACCGCATAGTGACCGAACTCGTGGACAAAGATCAAAATCCCCAGAACAAAAACAAACGCGACGGCTTTGAGAAGCAATGCTTGCATAATAACTATCAACATTTTAATTGTAACTGCAAAAAGCCGGAGGCCGCTACCGAGTCAGCTGATGTGCCAATTTTTGGCGTGCCAGGTCACGCGCCTGGGTGTCCAGGGAAAGCACCTCTTCAATGGATTCAGGCCTGCGGTCTTTCGTTGCATCAATTGTGTGTTGGACCACTTTGGGGATATCGGCAAAGCCGATCTCCCGCTTAAGGAAGGCGGCTACGGCCACCTCGTCCGCCGCGTTCAGGGCCACAGTCTTGGCCCCACCGGCCTCCGCAGCCTCATAGGCAAGGCGAAGGCAGGGGAACTTGGCCAGATCCGGGGGGCAGAAATCCAGCCGCTTCAGGTCCAGGACATTAAAACGCAGGTCGGAAGAAATGCGCTCCGGGTAGGTCAGGGCGTAAAGAATCGGCAGGCGCATGTCCGTTACTGAGAGTTGGGCCAGGATGCTTCCATCATTGAACTCGACGAGAGAGTGAATAGTCGATTGCGGATGCACCACCACGCTTACCTGGTCCGGCGGCATATCAAAAAGCCGGCAGGCTTCAATGACTTCAAATCCCTTGTTCATCAGCGTGGCTGAATCAATGGTGATGCGCTGGCCCATCTTCCATGTGGGATGGTTGAGCGCCTGCTCCACCGTAATGTTTTCGAAGTCGGCTTTGGGCGTGTTGAGGAACGGTCCTCCGCTGGCGGTGAGCCAGACGCGCTCCACTTCATTCATACGACCGCCGCGCATGCACTGATGGACGGCGTTGTGCTCGCTGTCGATGGGCAGCAGCGGTTTGCCCTGCTTGCGCGCTTCAGCGGTGATCAGTTCCCCGGCGGCAACCAGGCATTCCTTGTTCGCCAACCCAACTTCTTTTCCCGCACGGACCGCTTCGTAGGTCGCCTTGAGTCCAGCCACGCCGACAATCGCGCTAACCACGAAATCGACTTCCAGATGTGTGGCCACGCGAACCGTGCCGGCCTGTCCGTATACAACTTCGATGTTGCCCAGCCCTTCGGATTTGAGCTGCTTGCCGACTTTTTCCGCGTCCTGCTCGGAGGCCAGTGAAAGAACTTTCGGCTTCCAGCGGCGCGCGTCGTTCAGAGCGGCTTCCGTGTTGGATCCCGCAGCCATGGCGAGCAACTGGAAACGCTCAGGATTGTTCTCAATCACGTTGAGCGTGCTGCGGCCGATGGAGCCCGTGGAACCGAGGATGGCAATGCGTTTCATTTATTTATAGATGGCCTTTAGTATTACCAGATCAAAGAACCATAATACCGGTGCTGCAAACAGCATGGCATCAATCCGGTCCAAGATGCCGCCGTGGCCAGGCAGCAGACTGCCGGAATCTTTAACGCCCGCTCCTCGCTTCAGGGCTGACTCGGCTAGATCGCCGAGTTGCGCGGCCACGTTTACCAGGAACCCAAAGATCGCAGCAAGCCACCATGCAACAGCATGGACACCTGCATCGGCGTACATGACACTGCGCGACGGAAAGGAATTCAGATGCACAAGCGCGTTGCCGATCTCAGGCAGATATCGGAACAACAGAATAGAGACCATCGTTGCGCCGATCGTCGAAGCGATTGTTCCTTCCCAGGTCTTCTTGGGACTGATGGTCTCAGCGAGTTTGTGTCTTCCGAAGGCGCGTCCTACGTAGTAAGCAAATATGTCGCCCGACCACACGACGAGGAGAAAGACACACACAAAAATCCGGCCGTTCGTGAGATGTCCAACCACAGAGATTGCACCCAGAGTGTAGGCAAGATAAATGAACCCAAAATAAGAAAATGCCGCTGCCGGCAGGACATCCCGCATCCGCCAAAGAAACATTCCCAATACAATCAACACGAGCGGGAGCACGCGAACACTGGTTGCATCAAAAATCCAATGTTCAAATTGATCTCCGAAATTGGCAACTCCGAAGGCGCTTACGTCATGGAGGCAATGACCTAGAAAGTAAAGCCCAATGGCAACTTCAATCACATACGCGTGTAATTTTTCCTGATAGCAGCCGGCAATGCTGAAATACTCGTGCGCTGCCAGTACGGCGATCACCCCGATAAAGGCGCTGTACAGCCAGTCCGGGGCCTTAAAGAGAATGAGCAGCACCACCGGAATCAGCACCACTGCGGTGAGGACTCGTTTCATGCTTAGTTGGCGCCGCTTCCGATGGGTGGTTCGTTCAGGCCGCCGTAACGGCGCTCGCGACGCTGGAACTCCCGGATGGCTTCCAGCAAGTCAACGCCGCTGAAGTCAGGCCAGAACGTCTTGGTGACGTAGATCTCAGCGTAGGCGGCTTGCCACAGCAGAAAGTTGCTCAGGCGCATCTCGCCGCTGGTGCGAATCACAAGATCGAGTTCAGGCAGGTTGTGGGTATAGAGATGGCGGTTGACGGTTTCTTCATCGATCTGGAGATGCTGCAGGCCGCCGTTATTCGCGGCGGTGTGGACCATGGATTTGAAAGCGTCCACGATCTCCGAGCGCGATCCATAATTCAACGCCAGCGTCATGACCATGCCGGTATTTCTTGCAGTCTGTTCCTTGGCCCAGGCCATGCGTTCCTGGACTTCCTGCGGAAGCATCTGGCTGCGCCCGATGAAGGACAGGCGTATGTTGTTCCGCTGCATCAGCGGCAGCTCGTTTTTCAAATACCGGTGCAGCAGCTTCATCAGAAAATGAATTTCCGTGGCCGGGCGACGAGTGAAGTTCTCAGCGGAAAAAGCATAGAGCGTTATCGCGGGCAGGCCGATGCGAGAGGCTGTCTCCACCACGAGGCGCACAGCTTCCACGCCCTTGCGGTGTCCGGCAATGCGAGGCAGATGGCGGCGTTTGGCCCAGCGGCCGTTGCCGTCCATGATAATGGCGATATGTTTGGGGAGCTGGCCGGGATCAAGCTGGCTGAAAATCTCAGCTTCTTTGCGGTCCAGCCCTACGGGAATTGTTCGCAATACTGCCTCTCAGTGAGTTAAAAGCTAGCACAGCAGCGGCGCTCCAGCAATTGAGGGATTGGCGTCCTGCAAGGAATTGCCGCCTCGTAGAAACAATCCTATCCCAGGTAGCCGCTTTGGAGTAGCAAAAGGAGGCCGGGCATGGCGCCTGCGGGCAGTCTACCCCGCCGCGAATAAAGCGAGTTATTGAGATAACCGCCGGGCGAATGTTGTGCATCTAAATCCCGAAGATACCCCTCTAGCTTGCTATCGTGGGAGTTGATCGTTCACGGGGAGAATCGTTTACTGGAGGATTAATGAGATTCCGCGTTGTGTTGCTGTCCTCAATCCTGCTGACAGGGGCAAGTCTGCCACTTTCTCTTTTTGCCCAGGACGATCAAACAACGCCGAAGCCTGATCCAACACAGACACAGCCAAGTCAGACACAGCCCGTGGATGGTCCTTCGCAGCCCGCCGCCGAGCAGGACAAGATCGAAGGCCCTGTGGTCGGGAAAGACGAGGTCGAGAAAGACGGGGTCAAGAGTGATGGAGTCAAGCACGACGGCAGCAAGAAAGACGTTGGCGCTATCGGTGATCGCAAAGTGGGCGGCTTCAACATCTATCCGATGGAAACCGATATCAAGATCGGAAAAGCATATGCCGCGCAGATCGATCAGGTCGTGAGGCTGGTGCAAGACCCGCGGATCAACGAGTATGTGAACCGCGTCGGGCAGAATCTGGTCCGCAACTCTGACGCCAAGGTCCCTTTCATCATCAAGGTAGTGGATGACGATGGGATCAATGCGATGGCGCTTCCCGGGGGATTCCTTTATGTGAACACCGGTTTGATTCTGGCCGCCGAGGATGAAGCTGAGCTGGCCGGCGTAATGGCCCATGAGATTGCTCACGTCGCTCTTCGCCACACCACACGCACACAGAGCCGCGCCAACGTATTTGAGGCATTGACCATCCCGGTGATCATCATGGGAGGACCTGCCAGTGTGATTGTCCCTCAAGCGGCCCGCGTTGCTGTACCGATGACTCTCTTGAAGTTCTCCCGCGGGTTTGAGTCCGAGGCGGACTACTTCGGTCTGCAATACATGTATAAGGCCGGGTACGATCCCAATGGGCTGGTGAGCCTTTTTGAAAAGATCCAGGCACGGGAGAAGAAAAGGCCCGGTACGCTGGCCAAAGCCTTTGCCAGCCATCCCCAGACCCCGGACCGCATTAAGAAGTCGCAAGAGGAGATGGCGTCCATCCTTCCGTTCCGGAGCCAGTACGTAGAAACCACGTCGGAGTTTAATGACATCAAGGCGCGGCTTGCAGCCCTTCGGAACAGCCGCAAGCCGGACGATGCCGACCAGAACAAGCCAGTACTCCGGCGCGCGAGCGATGTGGACAATAAAGACGACCGTCCGGAGCTGAAACGCAGGCTCAATTAGCCCCGGTTTGCGGGACCATAAACGGTTGTTCCTGGCGACGGTACGACTGGGGGGCCGTCAAAAGACTGCTCTGTTAGAATAACGATGTCCGCCAGACACCTATGGCAATGGAGGGTCCGCCTTCTTGCCGGTCTCTGGAGGCGATGTTATAGTCAGTTGCTTTTCCTTGCAGGGTGCATGATGCGTATAGACAAATTCGAGACCAGCCAGATCAAGCGCTTTATCGCGCTGAGCTGCATCTTAATGGCACTGGTCATGGCGGGATTGGAAGCGACCCATGCGCACCCTGATGCGGCCGTCTCCAGGAATTCGCGCCCCTGCGCGATCTGTATCTCCGTTCACTCCAACGCGCCAACGGCAATGTTTCATTCCCTGCCGGTGTTGTATGCAGTGGATGTTGTCGCCATTCCGGCTCTGACGGAAGGCAAGAGCACGGCCCCGGAACTCACACTCTTCATACGTCCTCCTCCCTCCGCCTAACTCAGCCCATTTGAGAGCACAGAAAGCGGTTTGGTTACTTCCATCGTCTTTTGGTTTGTGCTGCAAATGTTCCGTCTGATTGGTCGTGGTCTTAAAAGCTGAAAAGGGCTTCCACTTTCGTATTGCTATCCTGGGGTCTTTCATAAATGAGTTGAGGAGGCTGGATGAAACGTTTTCATATTTTACTTTTTCTGATGGTTTTGGTAAGCCTGTGTGCGACAGCACAGCAAACGCCAGGTACGCAACCGGCGCAAAGCGCCCAAACAACACAAGCAATAGCAACACAGGCAACAAGCGATACGTCCGCGCTGGAACAGAAGGTCCGAGATCTCGAAGACCGGCTGGTCCTGTTGGAGGGCGAGATTCGCCAACTCAAGGCGCATGGAGCACAACCGCCCGCGCCAGGCACCACGACGACCACGGAACAAGCCGCTGCCCCTGTCACTCCTTCTGCTCCATCTACTACCACTTCGGCGGACCAGCCACGGCTGGGTGGAGCCGGTGGCGCGGCATCCAAAGCGCTGAACCCGGACATCAGCGTGATCGGCGACTTCATCGCCGGGGCCGGGCATAACCCGATCAATCCCACTCCGGCTTTTCAGATGCACGAGTCGGAAATCGGACTGCAAGCCATTATCGATCCCTATGCCCGCGGTGACTTCTTTATCTCGTTCGGGGAAGAGGGCGTGAATCTGGAAGAGGGTTTTATCACTTTCACCGCATTGCCCAAAGGTTTTGTGGTGAGGGGCGGAAAGATGCGCGCCGCTTTTGGCAAGGTCAACACGCTGCATAATCATGTGCTGCCGTGGGTGGACCGTCCACTGGTGACGCAGAACCTGGTCGGGGGCGAAGATGGCATTGACGATGCGGGTTTCTCGGTCCAGCACATCATCCCCGCGCCTAAAAACTGGTTCTTCGAATTTACCGGCCAGACTTTCCGCGGCGATTCATCGGATGTATTCACATCGTCCAACAAGAACGACGTGAGTGTGGTGGGCCATCTGCGCGGCTACAGAGACCTGACGGAGAATTCAAATCTTGATTTCGGCGTTTCCTATTCGCGCGGGCATAATTTGTTCGGCAGCGATTTTGTTACGCACCTCTACGGCGTCGACGCTATGTATCGCTGGAAGCCGGTGCGGCGGGCCATCTACAAGGCGTTTAATTTGCGCAGCGAGTTTATCTGGAGGCAGCAGGACCAGCCTTCGCTTACCGCCTGCGCGGCCATCACCTGCCCTGTCAATACGTTTGCAGGGTTCCAGCGCGCCTTCGGCTTTTATACCTCTGCCGATTACCAGTTTGCCCGGCGGTGGTTTGTGGGCGCGCGCGTAGACGACTCTGATCGCCCGTTTAATTCCCGGCTGAATGACAAAGGCGGCTCCCTGGTTTTGACCTACTGGCCAAGCGAGTTCGCCCAGATCCGCGGACAATACCGGTTTACGCGCTATGCGGAGAACTTTGACGCGCATGAGGCGTTCATACAATTACAGTTTGCTCTGGGAGCGCACGGGGCGCATCCTTTCTGAGGAGATTCTTTGATGAAGTCGCAATTTAAATTTCGTCTTTTCACCATGCTCGCTCTGTTAGGCGTTGCGCTGCTGGTTCCTTCCGCGGCGGAGGCCAAGAAGCTGCAGGTCATCACTACGCTCACCGATCTGGCTGAGTTGACGCAGGAAGTTGGCGGCGACAAAGTGGACGTGGAGGCCCTGGCCAAGGGCTATCAGGACCCGCATTTTGTCGAACCCAAACCCAGCTTTCTGCTCAAGCTGCGTCATGCCGACCTGCTGGTTCTGGTCGGTCTGGACCTGGAGATCGGCTGGCTTCCACCGCTGATCACGCAGAGCGGCAACGGCAAAATCCAGCCCGGCGGGCAGGGATACCTGGACGCCTCACAGTTTTCCCAAATCCTCGAAATCCCGGGGGGAAACCTCACGCGCGCCGAAGGCGATGTGCATCCTCTGGGCAATCCGCACTACTGGCTTGATCCGGACAACGGACGCCGCATCGCCAAGGGCATCGCCGCCAAGCTGGCGGAGATGGACCCGCCGGACCAGGCATACTTCCAGCAACGCGAGCAGGACTTTGAAAAGCGGCTGGCGCGCGAGCAGGACTTTGAAAAGCGGCTGGCGGAAGCGGAAAAGAGATGGGAAGCGCAGATGGCCCCTTATCGCGGGCGCAAGATCGTGACCTATCACCGCTCCTGGCCGAATTTTGCCAAGCATTTCGGACTGGATGTGATCGGGTATGTTGAGCCGCGTCCGGGCATTCCGCCCACGCCATCGCACACGCTCGAACTGGTCAACCTGATGAAGCGTGAAAACGTGAAGATCGAACTGATTGAGCCCTACTTCGACCTGAAGACGCCGAACAGCATCGCCAGCATGACCAACGGCAAGGTCGTGCAGATCATGCCTTCCGTCGGGGGCAAGCCGGAAATCACGGACTATTTCAAATTGTTCGATTACGATATCAACCTCCTGATCCAGGCGTTTCAGGAGACAAAATAATGAAACCAAATAAAGGACACGGATGGAAATTCTTCAATTTCTAATTCTGCCATTTCTTGCCAGCCTGATCCTGACCGGCATCCACGCTTATCTGGGTGTGCATGTGGTCGAGCGCGGCGTTATCTTTGTCGATCTGGCACTGGCGCAGATCGCGGCCCTTGGCGCCACCATGGCCATTCTGATCGGCATGGACCCGCATGGCACAGGTGCCTACTGGATGAGCTTGGGCTTCACTTTTATCGGCGCGGGGATTTTCACCCTTGTACGTTCCAAGCAAAAACGCATTCCCCTGGAAGCCTTCATTGGCATTACATACGCCGTGGCGTCAGCCGCAGCCATTCTGGCCATGAGCAAGGCCACGGGCGAGACGGAGCACCTGAAAGACATGCTGGTGGGGAACATTCTGGCCGTGTCGAAACACGATGTCATCAAGACGGCCATTCTGTACGGATGCGTCGGCCTGTTTCATTTTGTTTTCCGCAAGAAATTCCTGGCCATTTCACTCGACCACAATAAAGCGGAAACATCCGGCCTGAACGTAAAGCTGTGGGACTTCCTCTTCTACGCTTCGTTCGGTTTCGTTGTCACTTCTTCGGTGGCGATTGCCGGCGTGCTGTTGGTGTTCTGCTATCTGGTTGTGCCCTCGGTCGGCGCAATGCTCTTTGCCGATCGTATCGGCACACGGCTGGCCATCGGCTGGACCATGGGGACGCTGGTTTCGGCGCTGGGATGCTATTGCTCGGTGTATTTCGATACGCCAACCGGGGCCACCATCGTTTGCACCTTCGGCGCGGTGCTGGTTGTCATGGCCATCGTCAAACCGCTGTTCTTCCGGGCGCGCAAAGAGCAACCTGTGGTGGCGGAGGTAAAGCAAGGCCAAATAAAGGCAGTCTAATGAATGAGATGCGCGTGAAAACAAAGCAAGCCAATTTCGTACCATCTTCTCCAGCCCGTCGCTGGTTGGTGCTCTTGTGTCTCATGCTGCTTGTGATATCAGCAGCCACGCTAGCTCTTCATTTCCATTCTGACAATCTCCCAGCCACCGCCAAACACTGCCCCATTTGCCCGGTGGCTCACTCCGCTGCGCAGATTGTTCTGGTAATACATCTTGATTCTGTTCTCAACATAACGGGCTATCTCAGGCCGGCTCCAGATCATGAACGCAAGTCGACCTTCACGCCGTCCTGGCATTACTCCCGTCCTCCTCCGCTGGCATAGCTGTTTTTCTTTTCCAATTTCATTTTTTTTTAAAACACCTCATTGCCAACCCATGGAGGGGTCATGCGTATTTCTTTGAAAAATACTCTGTTCTCATTTGCAGTTTTGTTGATCGCAGTTTTTGCGTTTTGCTATGACGCTGTAGCACAAGGTACATCGGGGACGATCCAGGGCGTGGTCAAAGACCAGTCCGGTGCCGTGGTCGCGGGCGCCAAGGTGGAAATCTCGAATCCGGTGAGCGGCTTCCGTCGTGAAACCACTACCGGTGGCGCGGGAGACTTTCGTTTTTCCAACATCCCATTCAATTCGTATCATCTGGCAGTAACAGCCAAGAGCTTTGCGCCATACTCTCAGGATGTGGATGTCCGCGCTGCTGTTCCCATGGCGTTGGACGTTTCTCTCACAGTTGGCGGCGCAATGACTACGGTTGAGGTGTCAGCGGATGCCAAGGACCTGATCGAGGTCGAGCCCACTTTCCACACAGACATCGATCGCAACCTTTTCGACAAGCTTCCCTTAGAGAGCCAATCCTCATCAGTCAGCTCGCTGGTTACATTGGCGTCACCCAACGCGGTGGCGGACTCGAATGGCCTTGTCCACGGGATCGGCGATCACGCAGAGAACTCCTTTTCTGTCGACGGTCAGCCGATGACCGATCAGACCAGCAAGGTTTTCTCCAACCAGATTCCTGTGGATTCCATTCAATCCCTGGAAGTGGTCTCCGGCGCGCCACCCGCCGAATACGGAGATAAGACCAGCCTGGTGATCAAGGTCACAACGCGCTCCGGCCTGGGGCAGACTAAACCCACCGGCAGCGTGACCGCTTCTTATGGGTCGTTTGGCACGGCCACCGGCGGCGTCAACCTTGCTTACGGAAACCAGAAAGCCGGCAACTTTGTCTCCGTGAGTGGTTTGAATACTGGGCGGTTTCTCGATCCATCCGAATTTCAGGTGATTCATGCCAAGGGCAACGAACAGAACCTGTTTGACCGCGCTGATTTCCAGTTAAGCAATGACGACTTCATACACTTGAATGTCGCTTATACCCGTTCCTGGTTCCAGACGCCAAACTCGTTTGATTCGCAAGCCACGCTCCAGGACCAACGGGCACAAATCAAGACTTACAATATTGCGCCTAGCTGGACGCATCAGATCAGCCCAACGACGCTGTTCAGCCTGGGCGGATTTGTGCGCCATGACAGCTTCAACTACTACCCGAGCCACGACCCGCTTGCCGACCTGACCGAGACCACCTCGCAACTGAGAACCCTCACCAACGCCGGAGTGCGGTCGGACGTCTCCTATGTGAAAGGTATGCATAACCTCAAGGCCGGTGTCCTTTATGAGCATACGTTCCTGAATGAGAAATTCAACCTTGGGCTGACCGACCCAACGGTGAACGATCCCTGCATCACGCAGAACGTTGCAGGTACTTTCGTTGGCGCTGGTGACCCTGCTCTCAATGATCCTTCCCAATGCGCCGGGGCTGGCTTTGAGCCGAACATCGCTTCCAACCCGGATGCGTCCGCGCCTTTCGTGCCTCTGCTGGGCTGTTTCGATCTCACCCGGACGACTCCATCAAACAATGACGGATGCGCCAGCGCACAAGCCAGCCTGTTCAATTTCACTGGCCGCGCCGATATCAAGGAGTTCGCCGCATATATCCAGGACGCCATCTCCAAGGGCAATTTCACCTTCAATTTGGGACTTCGCGCTGATTTATATCGGGGACTTTCAAGGGCCTGGCAGCCGGAGCCTCGGCTGGGAGTGGCGTACAACATCAAGCGCACCAATACCGTGCTTCGCGTGTCTTACGCGCGCCTTCTTGAGACGCCTTTCAATGAGAACCTGATTGTCGCCAGCGCGGTCAACAACCCGGTACTCAGCGCGCTTTTCGGGCAGAGCACCGTCGCTCAGATTCCGGCGGGGCAGCGCAACGAATTCCATGCCGGGTTCCAACAGGCATTTGGCAAATTCCTCGTGGTGGATGCCGATTATCTGTGGAAGTACACCCACAACGCTTACGACTTCAGTGACCTGCTGAACACACCGATTTTCTTCCCTATTGCCTGGCACAACTCCAAGATCAGCGGGCCGTCCGCGCGCATCAGCATGCCCAACTTCCGTGGCTTCTCCGCGTTTACCGTTCTCGGGCACGCCTCGGCTCGTTTCTTCGATCCGCAAGTCGGCGGCTTGGGCAGTTCGCCGGCAACTGGTGTGTTCCGTATCGACCACGACCAGAAGTTCCAACAAACCACGCATGTCCAATACCAGATGGGGAAGCGAGGGCCCTGGATTGGCTTCAACTGGCGTTATGACAGCGGCCTGGTGGCCGGCGCAGTACCGTTTGCCAGCGATACCACAACGCCAGTGGACCTGACGGGTCTCACGGCCGACCAGCAGATACAGGCAGGCCTTTTCTGCGGAAGTCAACTCCCAACCCTGACCACGCCGCTCACTACCTGCGCTCCATCTCAGTACGGCTCGGCCAGACTCATCATTCCGGCGCCGGGAAAAGAGGACGATGACCACAACCCGCCCCGTGTCGCTCCGCGCAATCTCTTCGATGCCAGCATCGGCCATGACAACCTGTTCCATGGCGACCGTTACAAATGGAGCTTGCGCTTTACCGCCATCAATATGACGAACACAGTGGCGCTTTACAACTTTCTCTCAACTTTCAGTGGGACCCATTTTGTTACGCCGCGCACGGAAAGCGTGGAACTGGGCTTTCACTTCTAGCAAAGGTGGCGCAGAATGAGTGTTTCGTTCTGCGCCATACAACCCTCCGAGTCTGTCATGCTGAGGCAGTCCGAAGGAGCCCGAGGATGTGTGGCGTTCTCACGAAGCAGCGTTGGACAACTACCTAAGTCAGTGTGGAAGTGTGGAGAGGAATGGTGCACCGGAGTCCATGAAATCCTTTTCCGCCAAGATTCTCATCATCGGCATCAATCCCTACGTGTATCTGCCGGCACCCGTTTTGGAAGCCATTTTCAAGCAGGCGCAAAAGAACAAGGGGCCGATCCCCGTCCGCGGAACGCTCAATGGAAAGAGCTTTCAACAAACTTTGGTGAAATACCAAAGCGCATGGAGGTTCTATTTGAATACGCCGATGCGACGGGCGGCAGGCATTGATGTTGGAGATACGGCGAGGGTCAGGGTCGAATACGATCCTGAGCCGCGCACTCATCCCATGAATCCGGCGCTGGCCCGTGCTCTGGCGCGCAACCGGGTGGCGAAGGCTGCATTTCAAGCTCTTGCGCCTTCGCGCCAGAAGGAGGTCGTCCGTTATCTGAATCATCTGAAGGCAGCGGCGTCTGTTGAGCGGAACGTAAAGAAAGTGATCCAGCATCTGTCAGGCAAAGAAGTAGAGCCTTACGCGCTCATGCGGTCGTCAAAGCGGCGATCTCAAAGTTGATTCGCTCTTGCGACCTGCTAGAATGACGCCCTAAAGGACCACTGATGCCTCCTACGCTTGCGAACGGCAAGATCTGCTATATCGAGATGCCCGCTTCCGACATTGCGCGCTCGTCGGATTTTTACCAGAAGGTCTTCGGCTGGAACGTACGGAAGCGCGGCGATGGCAACGTTGCTTTTGACGACACAACGGGCCAGGTAAGCGGTACGTGGGTCCTCGGCCGGCCGCCTTCCGCCAAGCCCGGCCTCTTGTTTTACATCATGGTGGACAGCGTGGCTGCGACGCTTGGCGTTGTCGTCGCCAATGGAGGCGAGATCGTGCAACCCATCGGCGCGGACGCACCTGAGATCACTGCCAGGTTTTGCGACCCGGGCGGCAACGTGATCGGTCTCTACCAGAATCCCGCCTGAACCAAGGCAGAGCGTTGAGTAGCGTGTATGCCAGATGCAGGCAGGTTTCTCAAGACGATAAGGGTTTTTCTCGCGCTATGGCTCTTAGCGTCTGTTGTCCCCACGGCCCTGGCGCAAGCCCAGACCGCTCCCGATGACGTCCCGGAGGCCAACCCCGCACGTCCCACGGTGGCTACGCCGGCAACGCTTACTCCCGTCGGCTACTTGCAATTTGAGAACGGAACGCTTTACGCCACGGGTTCAGAGGATTTTTCCAGTCGCTTCGCCATCAACCAGGTGACGAAGCTAGCCGTCCACCCCAGATTGCAATTTCTGGTGCAGAGTGAGCCTTTTGTCCATAGCGGCCTGAACGCGGACACGCAAATCAATCCGGGCGACGTGCTTGCCGGCTTCCAGGCGGTGCTGTTGCCCGGACATGCCTCCCATCCCACGATTGCCGTGAGCTATTTCAAACATGTCTATGCGGGCTCCGCGCCGGATATCGACATCGGCACACCGGAGCATAGCGTGCTTCTCTTGATCAGTGAAGACCTGGCCGGTTTCCATTTCGACATCAACGGCATGTTCAACGAGCAAACGGACAAGCCGGTCCGGCGTGGCCAGTTCGGCCAGACAATATCAATCTCACATCCGCTCAAGAAATTCACTATCGCGACTGAGCTGTGGCATTTTACCCAGCCACTTCTTAGAGGCAATGCGGTAGGCAATCTGTGGGCAATTTCTTATCCTGTGCGCAAAAACCTGGTCTTGGACGCAGGGTTGAACCGCGGTTTTACCAGCACTTCCACGCAATGGGAAGGCTTTGTCGGATTTACCTACCTGCTGCCGCACCGGCTATGGAAGGCAAAAGAACACGGGTTGCCAGACAAGTAACCCGGCAAGGGCCGGCAAAGATTAAGAAAAGTTGCACCGCAATTCAGCTACAATTTTCTTGTGATAGCCAGAACCAACCCCGAGGTGATCCAGGCATTTGCGATGCTGGTCCGCTCGGACATTCAGGATGAAAACGTAGACCTGCTGCGCGCGGCGCTGACCTTTGCCCGGATTGAGGACGCAAAGATCGACGTTGAGTCTTATGTTCGGCTGGTCGAGGAGCTTGCCCGCCGCGTCGCCGCGAGAATACAGGACTCGGACGATCCGGCCCAGTGCATTGCGGCGCTGAATGAAGTCTTATTCAAAGAAGAGATGTTCCGGGGCAACAGCGTGGACTACTACAACCCGCGCAACTCGTTTCTTAATGATGTCCTGGACCGCCGGCTCGGCATTCCCATTACCCTGGCGCTGGTGTACATGGAAGTGGCCCGGCGCGCGGGGTTCCCGCTGTTTGGCGTTGGCCTGCCCGGACACTTCCTGCTCAAGCATTATGACGTGGACGGACGATCCATTCTGATTGACGCCTTTGACCGCGGGTCGGTGGTCACCGAAGAAGATTGCCGGCAAAAACTGGATACGATCTATGCCGGCAAAATTGCGCTACAACCCGAATTCCTTTTGCCCGTGACCCGCCGGCAGATGCTCACCCGCATGCTCAGCAATCTGCGCGCGGTATATCTCTCCCGTCGCGATTTTCGCCGCGCCGTGCAGGTGGTGGACCTGGTCCTGGTGATCTATCCGCGCTCTCCTGAAGACGTGAAACAGCGCGCCGTGCTGCGCTACAACCTCGATGACTACCGCGGAGCACTGGCCGATTTTGATGAGTACGTGAAGATGTCGCCCGAAGCGTCTGATGTGGAAGAGATCAAGCAGACTGCGTTGTCCCTGCGCCGGTCGATGGCGATGATGAACTGATTTTCTCTGACATCCTGAGCGCAGCTTTTTCTGAAATCTCGAGCGTTAGCGAGAGGTCCCTATCGTCATCGTACAGCTTGAGTACACGACCGGCAGAGCGATCCCTCGCTGCGCTTCGGGATTCCAGAAAAAGCTGGCACCTCGGGGTTCCAGAAAAAACGTCGCTGCGGGATTTCAGAAGAGTACTACTTCTGCGGGTTCTGCGCGTTGCCGCCTTCCGGAGGATTGATCACGGCAAGCTGATTCAGGATTTTCTGTTCTGGCTCAGAGAAATTTTCACGGAAACGGTTTGACTGTAATACCTGCTGCCGTTCTTCGGGAGGCATCTGGCGCAGGTGGCGCAGGGCTTTGTGCACCATGATCTGGCGGTCCTGCGGGAGTCCCTGTAATTGCTGGCTGGCTTCCCGAACCTGCTGGCGTTGCTCCGGAGTAAGGGTTGCCATGTAGCGCATGCGCTGCAATGCGCGCTCGCGCTGCTGTGGAGTCAGGCTATTGAATTTCTGCAGGCGTTCCCGCAGCTCTGCCTGGCGCTCCGGCGGGAGCTTCTTAAATTTAGGATCATTTTCCAGGAGTTTCTGCTGCTGATCCGGCGGGAGGTTTTTATTATTGCTGAGCCATTCCCCCATTTTCCTGTTCGGTTGTTTCTGGGCTTGCTGGTTGGTGTTGTTCTGGGCCTTTGGGGTGTTGCTGGGGGACTGAAAGTGGCCAGACGAAGGCCTCCCCGCGCCGGGGTTCTGCTGTGCCGCAGCCGGGAAGATGAACCAACCCGATATTAAAAGTATTCCAACTACCCTGGGCCCAATCACGGCTTTGCTCCTGAGCGCAATAAATCCGAACCATCGCTAATCTGACACGTCATCAATCTGAAACTGCGTCAATCTGACACATCGTCAATCTGATACGTCATCTACGTCATCGGATGGACCGAGGCTCAGTTCATCCACCAGGTCAGTGCTCACCAGCACATCATGGTTTTTGTCTAAAGCTTCAACGTCAGATAGAGGCGAATCAGGTGGCGGGGCCATCGTAAGGCGGTAGTAAACTCCACCAACAGCCAGCACTGCGACCAGCGACAAAGCCAGGACCGGGCGGCGCAGCCAAGCCAGCCAGCTTGCTTTCGCAGGCGCCTTCTCCCGTTCTTCTTTTACATGCGCCCGCAAGCGAGTCAGAAAGTACGGAGAAGGCTCCGGTACCTCCCATTCATCCATCTGCGCCATGGTCTTGCGCAGAGATTCCAATTCCTCGGTGCAGACACGGCACTGGCTCACGTGGGCGGTCAGCGAGGGGTCGGCCTGACCCTCCAACGACGGCCCCTGGGCCAGCAATTCAATTAAATTTTCCCGAACATCATTGCAGTTCATACAAATTCCTTCAACCGCTCTCGCAGGCCCTCATAGGCCCGAAAAAGCAGAGACTTGGTGGCGGACTCACTCAACTTCAAAGCGTCGGCGATGTCACGATAATCCATCCCCTGATATTTATGCATAAGAACGGCGGCGCGTTGCTTTTCCGGCAGGGCCATCACATGTTTCTTAATGGCCTGTAACCGTTCGCGACGCAGGATGTTTTGTTCCACGTTCAGCGTCGGGTCGGCCACATCCAGCGTGGTGCCGCTATCTTCGTCCGGTTCATCCAGGCTGACCACCTTGCCGCTGCGTTCGACTTTATTGTCGCGGGCATGGTTGACGGCCAGATTGGTGGCAATGCGATAAAGCCAGGTAGTGAACTTGGCTTCCGCCGCATAGCTCGTACGGGAACGATACACGCGCAGAAAAACTTCCTGCGCAAGCTCCTCCGCCTGCGCCTGGTTGCGGCACATGCGGTACATAAACGCGATCATCGGCCGGTGATACTTGTTTACCAGATACTCGTAAGCTGCATCATCGGCGGCGGCGCGGAGCATAACCTCCGCATCGCTTAACGAATCGAAAGGCACGTGGCCTGCTGCCATCTCCGCAATACCCTGCGTCCTGCCGGTCATTGTGGGCATGAACAACCCCGACTTTAATGCCACGCTGCTCATACCCCCTTTAACCCGTTAACCGCCCAAAAGTTGCAGGTTTAAGGAGGGACCAGCGGGGCCCCGCCACAGAGTTTATGCTATGGCGGCGCTTCGCGCACCTGGAACTTTCAGGCCCGGAGCGTCGGGAAGGACCCTTCTGCTAGAATAAGTTTCACCCATCTGTAAGATGCTGGCGCAGTGGGCGCTTAACTCAGCGGTAGAGTGCCACCTTCACACGGTGGAAGCCATAGGTTCGAATCCTGTAGCGCCCACCACTTCTCCAGGTCCCAGGTTTTGCACAGAGAGCGCCGGTAAATGGGAAAATCAAGACGTTTTTTTGCTTGCACTGGCCCTCGTTCGTGGTAACATCGCTTTAGTCTTCAATTGCCGCCCGTTCCGGTGCGGCGTCGCGCAATGACTAAGGCGCTGTTAGAACGAAGATTTTCACGAACACTTAGCCGAAGACATCCACCCAACCCTGGTACAAATATCATCATCAGGTGGCCACTTTACGGAGGTCCGGCGGATAGAACCAAAGCTCACAGGTAATCGAATGAATGATGGATTGAACCAGCCGCAGAACCCGCGCAATCGGAAACCGCGGCGCCGCAGACGCGGCTTCAGCAGCCAACAAAACCAAAACGGACCCAACCAAGGACGGCAAGGAGGCGGTGGTGGACAAAACCGCCAGAACCGCGGGCGTGGACCCAGACGCGGTCCAGCCTTCGTCGGCCCCATGGACCATAGCTACCGTAACCAGGGGAATGGCGCCGGCGGCCAGGGTGGACGCTTCCACAATGGCGCTCAGGCCACGCCCAATATGGAACCACTGGTCCAGCGGCAGGACGCTCCCACTCGCATTTTTGCTTTCGTCGACGATCTTTTCTTTGTGGCTAAAATTCAGGAAATCTCGCGCAAACTGAATGTCAAAGTTGAATTCGTCAAGAGCGAGAAAGAGATCGCGGAAAAAGGCGGAGAGAACGAAGAGAAGCCTTCCCTGGTGATTGTTGATCTGAATAGCAACAGCATTAAACCGTTGCCAGTCATCACCAAACTGCGGTCAAAATTTAAAAAAGCCACGTCGATTGTGGGATTCGTTTCCCACGTTCAGGGCGACCTGAAAGTCAAAGCCCAGGAAGCCGGCTGTGACGTGGTGATGCCGCGTTCCGCGTTTTCCCAGAACCTGGCCAACATCCTGCGCCGTCACGGCGCGGAAGACGAGGTTGAAGACAACTTCAACAAGGTGTAGTTTTTCTGAAATTCCGAAGCTTCGGCGAGGAATCCCTATTGGCACGGCGGAGCGGTAGGTTCTAACCTGAAATTGCGGGATTTTGAAAAACCAGCGAGAAGTCTCGACCTTAAGCCCATATTTAGCGATAGAGTTCCCTCCACTTCGCTGCGCTCCGTGTCGGGACAAGGCACGTTACCCCGGCGGCCAACCCAGCGCTCGCCCACCCAGCAGATGCAGATGCAGGTGAAATACGGACTGTCCCGCGCCTGGGCCGACGTTGTAAACCGTACGATAGCCGCTTTCAATGCCGCGCTCGCGGGCAATTTTGGCGGCGACGATCTGGCAGTATCCCAGCAGCTCCGCGTCTGATTCTTCCGCCTCCTTCAAACCGATAATGTGCTTCTTGGGAATGATCAGCACGTGTGTGGGCGCCTGCGGATTAATGTCTTCGAAGGCGAAGATCTTCTCGTCTTCATAAACTTTTTTGGTGGGGATTCTGCCGGCGATGATCTTGCAAAAAAGGCAGTCAGTCATGATGGAAGAATCTTAGCAAATCCGCGGATCGGTGCGGCTGCATCTTTAAAACCTTGCCCTCTAATCCAGCCTGACCAGATACATACCCGCATCGGTGTGGGTCTCACGCATGAGTTCTTCGGCGCGTTTTTTATCGTCTTCCGCTACGCGTATGCGCAGCCAGTCTCCTCCGTCCGGGCTGCTGAACTGGAGTACCTTAGCGGTGTGGTAACGGTTGGAGAGTTTAGTCTTGAGTTTGGAGGCATCATTCGGATCCGGGAAGGCCCCGATCTGCACGCACCATCGGCCTCCGGTCTTGATGGGCGATGGCGCGTCCAGCACCTCAACTCTCACCAGGGCCGTGCCATGCTGGTAGACGCTCAGCTTGCGCGCAGCGGCGCGCGAGAGATCAATGATGCGGTCGCCCACAAATGGTCCACGGTCTGTAATGCGCAGGAGCACCGAGTCGCCGGTCTTCACGTCTGTGACGCGGGCAATGGTATTCAGGGGCAGCGTGCGATGTGCGGCGGTCATCGCGTCCATGTCGTACGGTTCACCGTTCGCGGCCTGCCGCTTCTGAAAACGTGGACCATACCAGCTTGCATACCCCACTTCGGAATAGAGGACCTTGGCATCTTTGGGAATGATGATTTCTGGCGCAGGAGCGGTTGCGCGTCCGGGAACAGGAGTCGGCGTTGGCGTGGCCGAAGGGCGTGTAGTCGACGTCGAAGGGCGAGGTGTTGGCACCGGCGTTGGCGTGGACGCCGGAGGAGGCACAGGCACATTCGCCTGTGTGGGGCGTTTGTGGCCACCGCAGCCGGCGATCAGGACCAGAAAGCAAACCAGTGCCGTTACTTGGAGTGATTTTCGTCCATGTATTCGGCCAGGCGGCTGAGCTTCTCCGCTGCAATGCGCAACGCTTTGGTGGAGTGGTTGCGGATGGACGGCACCACCTCGCGATTGAGATAGTCGATGACCTTCTCGCTCTCCTGCTCCAGTTTGCGCGCTGCTTCGCCAAATTCGGTGTCCAGCTTGCGTCCGAAATTCTCGAAGGACGCCTTTGCCTTGGGATCGCTTTGTGAACTCATATGTGTTTTCTTTCACCATTCGTAATCAACGGTGGCCAATGCTCTGATTATGGAGTGCATGGCCTTCCAGGTCAATTCCTGCGTTTAAAATTCGCTGGCTCAGAAGCGCCGGGCCTGGCCGTGTCACCTGACTTGTTTAGATGCACGCCAGCCGGTCCGCGGCAAGACTTGATTTCATCATTCATACTTTGAAAATCAACTCTGCTTTGAGGCGTCCGATTTTTGCAGGATCAGGGAGACAAGGAAGAGGAGAAGTGGAGGGAGCCTACTTCAGGAACAATATCTTGCTCCGAAAATAATGCGGGTCTCGGGCCAGTTGCTCAGGATACGGCGCACCACACGGGCCGCGCGCGTACTTGACTTCAGCATGGGATTGCCGGAATTTTGAAAAGTAATCTGGAGACGGATGCCAATTTCCAGCATTTCATTGGATGTGAACAGTAAACCGGATTCACTCATATTGATGGTCTCGCCCATGCACCAGTTCTCTTGTTCCTCCAGGCGATAACGCAGGGGGATGCGCAGCTCGTGGCGTATGGCGCGAGGTATCATTGCCCTGCGTTGACGTGGTTGTTCGCCCACGCCAGGGTTACTATCATCCATATTTTCTCCGTCGAGAGATTTACGGGTCTTCTTGGAAAAACTGCCGGACTGCCAGTCAACTTCCGTGGAGTCGAAGACTGAGAGCCAAGGATTTTCCGCTGTCCAGCAACGCCTGTCAAGAGAAGACTGAGGCCCTTTAATGCTTTTGTCGCAATACTTCCTCTGTTGCATCAAGAGTGATGCAATCGGCTGAAAATCATGCTTTACGTGCAAAATTACTCGCAAATTTTTGCATGTAAACTATGCAAAATGATTTCTCGGGTGAATTCAAAATGAAACCACGACCAGCCTGGCGCAAAGGGCACATTCCGCCCGATCAGAACAATTTGGTGACAGGATCGGACAAGAAGAAGACGCATCCTTTGACGCTTTGCGGCGTTACGTATCCCCCATTCGCGATGATGGATGCCACCAGCAACGTCCCTCTGCAAGTCCCAAGTACCAGGAAGGCAATCAATTTTTGCCAGGCTGGCCGGCTCTTCCCTCTCTGTATCTACCGAATAAATAAACAACTTATCTGTTCACCCGCGTTTTACCTGCAATTGAGCCGGGGTGCATTGCCGGTTGATCCAGCCAGCGCGCATGTTGGTTCTACGCAAACGCGCATTGGAGGTGACGAACATGCAGAAAGATCAAACGACTGGTTTTAACGCAGGCGGATTTAAAGAGGCCAAGCGGATACAGCAGAGCTTTCTGGCCGCTATTGAGAAAAAGACATTGATCTGGCTGGCGACACGCACGCCTTCCTGGATCAACTCTGACCATCTGACCGTTCTGGGACTCTTGGCCATGGCAGGCGCAGGAGCGGGCTATTGGTGGTCGAGCATAAACCGTGCGGGCTTGATTGTCGTGATCGTGTGTCTGGCCATCAACTGGCTAGGGGACAGCCTGGACGGTACCCTGGCCCGTTTCCGCGACTGCTCTCGTCCGCGCTACGGTTTTTATGTGGACCACATTGTGGACGCCTTCAGCGCGTTCTTTCTGCTCGCAGGCCTGGGGCTTTCCGGATATATGGCGCCGGTTGTTGCGTTGGGATTGCTGGTTGCCTACCTGATGCTCTCCGTTGAGGTCTACCTGGCCAGCTATACTCTGGGCGACTTTAAGATTTCTTACTTCAAGATGGGGCCGACTGAGTTGCGGCTGCTCCTCTCGATCGGAAACATTGTCCTGTTCTTCAAGCCGATGGCGCACCTGGCCGGACGCAACTACCGTCTGATGAGCGTCGCCGGAACGATCGGCATTTCCGGAATGGTGTTCATTATGGTGATCTCAGCCGTTCGCAACACCATCCGGCTGTATCGTGAAGAGCCCATACCGTACAAGCCAGCGACGCCGAAAAAAAGTTCGGAAGGAAAGGCAGGAGACGTGTTGACGCGGATGAAACTAGCCCGCACCGCACAAAAGTAGGCGGGCAGCACGTTACGGATCAAAAAACGGGGAGACGTTCATTTTTGCAGAGTTCTTCTGTGGCCGCCACACAGCGCGGAATCCATATAGCTCCTGTGGGGGCGCACGGAAGGCAGCGTGGATCGGGGCAGCGTTTTACGCTTCCCCGGTCCCATTGGGTTCAAGTCTAATAAGGCGAATCTTAGACTGTCTTTTTCTTCTTGGGTTTCTTGACTTCGCGTTTTGGTGCGTCTTTATTTCCCATGCTCATAAGATTGCCATATCGGAAGGGTTTCTGGCTAGGCCAAAAGAAGCAGCGAACACAGACTCAAAACTGAAGGAGTTGCCTTAGCCGTGCAACCCGAAAGAGTTTCGAGAGCGCTTGCTTTCTAAAATTTTCCTCATGCAAGCATTTGCGCTACGTTTTTTTCTTGGCTGCGTTTTTCCTTGGGATACACTCTCTCATTAGAACGAACGTTTTTCTTAACTCGCGCGACGATTCCGTGAGAAGCTTCCGCTCCATCGTTCGAAGGTGTGAGAACTTTGTTAGATTCCTTGCGAACGCTTCACCAGCCGGACAGCCTGGCCATGCCGTGGGGAAAAAGTACCTCCGCGAGCGCTACGACGGCTTGTGACTTTACCGTCGGTATCGCTGGAACATTCGACGTCCAGAATTATGGCGACCTTCTTTTTCCTTTAATCGCCGCCGCTGCCCTGGAGCAGCGTGATCCTCGAATTCGAGTTGTGCCATTTTCGGTAAACGGCAGATCTAAACCCTCCTGGCCATTTCAAGTGCGGTCGATGGAAGACATGATGGCCTCCATCTCAAGTCTTTCGGCCATGTTGATCGGAGGCGGTCAGATTGTGCGGTTCGACAAAAGTTATCCGGTACCCACGCCGGCGAATATCGATCTTCCTTTCGCGTACTGGCTGACACCGGCGGTGCTGGCGGCAATGATCGGCAAGCCGGTGCTCTGGAACGCTGTGGGCGCATCGGTGGGTTGGCTGCACAGCGCATGGCACGATGCGTTGCTACGCCAGGTTTTTGCGGCCAGCTATTTTATTGGTGTTCGCGACGCTATATCGCGTGACGACCTGGCGAAGCTGGCCCCGGACGCGAGCATCCAGCTTCTGCCTGATACCGCTTTTGGTTTGTCGCGCTTGTGGCCTCTCGCGGAGGAAAGCGCCGAATTCACAAACTGGCGGACGGCCCTCGGGCTGGAAGGAAAGTATGTTGTCCTCCAGGCGAGCGCGGCGATTGCGAAACATCGCTCCAACATTGAATCGCTGCTGGAGTCAATGGGAAATATCAATGCGGTGGTGCTTCCGGTTTGCTGGTGCCACGGCGATCGCGCGGAAGCCTTCGCTGCCCTGAAAGGCAACGTATTCTTAAGCCGTGAATGGCCTGGTCCCGGATTAATCAGAGAAATTATCGGCCGGTCGGAGTTGATTGTTGCCTCCAGCCTGCATGCGTGCATCACGGCGCTCAGCTATGGAGTACCCGTCGCTCAAGTGCCGACTGCCTGGGGCCGCACCAAGTTCGCGCTACTCGATGAGTTCAAGGGCATCGCACCTATCGACAAGAAAGAAGCTCTCTCGCAGCTCATTCATCGTGGCCGCCGGATCGAGCCGCGGGTCATCGAATGCGCTGATCGCCTGGACCGCTATTGGGACGAAGTAAAGAATGTAGTACTTCAGCCGCCGGTGGAACACGGCAATCTTTCCAGGGCGCTCATGCTGGGCTGGGCCGCGAAAGTGTGCGGTGATCAAAAGCACCTGGAACCTGCGCTCAGGCTCGTCGTGTCCCTGCGGGAATCTCTTGCCGGGCACTTCCCCAGACAACGCGGCGCTCTCCGCCGTGCTTGCTGGAACTTGAAAAGCTCGTCTGGAACTGCCTTGCGGCGTATCAACCGTATTTTTTCTCCGCCGATTGCCGAACCAACGTCTGCTGAACCGAAATCCGGGACTGAACAGGCGCCAGGATCGACAGAAGGAATTGCCACCGGAAAGTCTTTGAGCGAGGGGGGCCGTACGTTGAATCTTCATCGAATCGCGCAACAGAAGCTGGAAACCAAACCGTATCAATGGGCGTCAATCAACCATCTGTTCTCAATGGAAGACGCCGCGTCGCTGGCAGCTTCCTTCCCCCGCGACAAATTCAAGAAGGTAAAGGGCTACGACGGGGAGAAGGGATTCGAGTACATGTCGAGGTCGCTGATCCATATGGGGGCATCGGTCGTCACGCACGCTGAGGGCCTGAGCCCGGCGTGGCGCGCGCTGGCCGGCGACCTGCTTTCCGCCGATTATCGCTCCGCACTGCAGCAAATTACCGGGGCGAATTTGACCTCGGCGCCCATGGAAGTCAACGTGATCCATTATGGCCCAGGAGCCTTCATGGGGCCGCACGTGGACCTGAAGGCCAAGATCATGACGCACGTCCTGTACTTCAATGAAACCTGGGACCCGCAACAGGGTGGTTGCATCCACATTCTGAAGTCCGCGAATCCGGATGACGTTTTTACCCAGGTCCTGCCGGTAGTCGGTAACTCCGTGCTGCTGGTTCGCTCGAAGAAATCCTGGCACTCGGTCTCGCGTGTGGCGCAGGGTTGCTTGACGTCAAGGCGTAGCCTCAACGTCATCTTTCACCGGCCCGGCTCCGTCAGCACCATGTGGCCGCCGGGTGACAGGCCTGTCCTTGAGGATTATGCTCCCGCGGCATAGGAGATTTTGCACCCGGGTATCTTGTCGCGCCGATTCAGTGTCGTGCCATTTTAAGTTGAAGTGCATCATAACGTCTGTAATTTGAACTCCCGATCTGCCCCCGCCCTTTGAAAGAAGCTCTGAAGACCCACTAGAGCCTATCGAAAGAGTACGGAGGCGCCAGCAAGATCACGCGGCCTTTTTCCGCACAGATTTCAGCAATCGGCGTGCTTTTGCGTGTCCGCCTTTAGCGGCCTTTGCCAGCCACTTCTTGGCGTTAACATAGTTTCTTCGAAGGCCATCGCCGTCCACATAAGCCCGACCCAGATTGTACTGAGCCTTGGCGTCTCCCCGGCGAGCTGCCTGTCTCATCCACTGGAAGCCAGCCGCAACGTCTTTCTTGACGCCGTCTCCATCGAGGAGCATGACCGCCAGGTTCGTTTGCGATTGTAGATCGCCACGCAGCGCTGCCTGTCGGTAAAGGTGGGCCGCACGGGAAGCGTTACGCCGCATGCCCAGACCCTTGTCACTGATTAGCGCAAGATTGAAAATGGCATCGATTGCCCTTTCCGTGCAGCTTTCTGGTACCAATGCTTGGCTATCTTCACGTCTCGCTGCACGCCTCGTCCGCTGTCATAACAGTACCCAACAAAATTTTGCGCACCTGGGTTTCCCGCCTCGGCGTCCCTGCGCGCATCCTCAAAAGCCTCTTTCCACGTGTATTTTTTCATAGCCGCCCGTATATCATCCTTTGCTTCGGATGCGCTGCTGCCCATCGACACCTGTGTTTTCATGGAGATTAATGGTAGCAGCACAGTTTTAATTCAAACCGTACTGCTACCGATTAATGTGACCGAACCCCGCGAGCGCCAAGCTGTGGGATAATTATATGTTTTGCCCTAATTGCATCGGAGATACAATCCAGCACCGGCGCATGCGTCGCAGACCGTTCGCGTGAAAAGCGAGGCAAGGAAAATAAGAAAGCCAGAAAGAGGAACATCTTGGATTTCCAACTTACTGAAGAGCAGTTGCAGCTTAAGAAGTCCATCCGTGAATTCGCCGAGCGGGAGATCGCCCCCAACGTCATGAAGTGGGACGAAGCCAACCACTTCCCGGTGGACGTAGTCAAGCATCTGGGAAAGATGGGCGTGCTAGGCATGATCTTTCCCGTGGAATACGGCGGCGCCGGGCTGGGCTACGTGGAATATGTGATCGCGATTGAAGAACTCTCGCGCGTGGACGGCTCTATCGGCATCACGGTTGCCGCGCACAATTCGCTTTGCTCCAACCATATCTTCCTGGCTGGCAATGAGGAACAGAAAAAGAAATATGTCTCACGACTGGCCACCGGAGAGATGCTGGGCGCCTGGGGGTTGACCGAGCCCGGTTCCGGTTCTGACGCCGGCGGTGCACGCATGAGCGCCACCCGCGCCAAGGGCGGATGGGCGTTGAACGGAACCAAGACGTTCATCACCAACGGCACATATGCGGACGTGAGCGTGGTGATCGCCGTGACGGACAAGACCGCGCACACGCACGGGCTGTCGGCGTTCGTGGTGGAGAAAGGGGCCAAGGGGTTTCGTCCCGGCAAGAAAGAAAACAAGCTGGGACTTCGCGCCAGTGATACTTCCGAACTTGTTTTTGAAGACTGCTGGGTGCCGGATGACGCTTTGCTGGGCATTGAAGGCAGCGGATTTGTCGATGCCATGCGCGTGCTGGATGGTGGACGCATCTCCATTGCGGCGCTGGGGCTGGGGATGGCGCAGGGCGCGTACGAAGCGGCGCTCAAATATTCCAAACAGCGCAAGCAGTTTGGCCAGGCCATTAGCGAATTCCAGGCCATACAATGGAAGCTGGCCGACATGGCCACGGAGATCGAAGCCGCCCGCCTGCTGACCATGCGAGCCGCATGCATGAAAGATGCCGGGCTGAAGACCACCATGGAGTCGTCGATGGCCAAGCTGTACGCCGGAGAAGTAGCGGTGCGATGCGCGAATGAGGGCGTACAGATCCACGGCGGATACGGCTTCATTAAAGACTATCCGGCGGAAAAGTTTTATCGCGACGTGAAGCTCTGCACCATCGGCGAAGGCACCAGCGAGATCCAGCGGCTGGTGATTGCAAGGCAGCTGCTGAGGGAGTGAAGAATTTCACCGCAGAGGACGCAGAGGATGAAAAGCGAAAAAAGCTTGAGCGTTAGTTTTTCTTAGCGTCCTTTGCGCTCTTTGCGGTGGAATAGTTTTGGTCTAGAAAAGAGAACCTTGCATCCACAGGAAACAGTCCAACACTGGGTCGACCGCATACGCGCTGGAGAAGTCCGGGCGCTGGCGCGTGCCATCAGCACGATTGAAGATGGCCGTCCGGAAGCTCGCGAACTGCTGAAAGCGCTGTTTCCCTTTAGCGGCAAGGCGCGTGTCATCGGCATGACGGGCGCTCCGGGCGCGGGCAAAAGCACGCTGGTTGACCAGATGGCGCGCGAATATCGCTGCCAGGAGCGGACGGTAGGAATCATTGCGGTTGATCCCACCAGCCCATATACCGGCGGCGCGATCCTGGGTGATCGCATCCGCATGCAGTCCCACCATGCCGATCCGGGGATCTACATTCGCAGCATGGCAACGCGCGGCAACCTGGGCGGGCTGGCACGCACCACCACGGACGCCGCCACAGTGCTCGATGCCGCCGGAAAAGATATTGTTCTGATCGAAACGGTAGGGGTCGGCCAGGATGAGATTGACATTGTGCGTCTCGCCGACGTGACCGTGGTGATCCTGGTGCCCGGCATGGGCGACGACGTGCAGACGATCAAGGCCGGCATCATGGAAATTGCTGACATCTTCGTGATCAACAAGAGCGATCGCGAAGGCGCGGACCGCGTGGAGCGAGAGATACGGTCAATGCAGTCGCTCGCTGTCCGCGCGGACAAATGGGCGCCGACGATTGTCAAGACCGTAGCCAGTGAAGGCAAAGGCGTGGCGGAACTGGCCGCGGCGATCGCAGAATATGAGCAGTACCTGGATAAGCAAGACCTTCTGTTGAAGAAGAAGATCAGCAACTGGCAGGAACGCCTGATAGAGATGCTGCGAGATTCCCTGCTGGACCGGCTCCTGAGCGAGCGCATGCAGGAAGGCGAGATCAGCCGGCTGGCAGCGGACATTGCAGCGCACCGCCGCGACCCGTATTCATTGGTAGAGGAAATTGTGGGCAGCTTTAGCGGAGCAAGGAAGAACTGATCTCACCGCGGAGACACGGAGGCACGGAGAAATGCACACCATCGACCATCTTGGAATCGCGGTGAGATCTTTGCAACAGGCACGCAAATTTTACGAGCAGCTTGGACTGAAGGTGGCAAGTGAAGAAGAGGTGCCGCATGAGAAGGTCAAAGTGGCCATGATCGCACTGGGAAAAAGCAGGATCGAATTGCTGGAGTCCACCAGCCCGGATTCTGTGGTCGCGAAATTTCTGGAGAAGCGCGGCGAGGGACTACATCATGTCGCCATCCAGGTTCCTGACCTGGCCCGTGCCGTGGAGACATTGAAAACCAGCGGCACACGTTTTATTTCTGAAGAGATTAAAATCGGCGCCGGTGGCCATCGATATGTGTTTGTGCATCCTTCCAGCGCCGGCGGTGTGCTGCTGGAACTGGTCCAGGAACCAGAAACACCTTGAAACACGGAGGAAGCCGAGGAATCCAGGAAATCAGTTTTCAGAACAAAGTTCACACAAAACCTCCGGTTACTCCTCTCCTCCGTGTTTCAAAGGTTTCTGTATTTTGCTAAACGCATTCAAGAGTGTTTACCGCACAAAAACTAATGCTCATCCTCGCCATTGACACTTCGGGCAAGTCCGGCGGGATTACCCTGGCTTCCGGCGACCATGACTCGTTTAAGGTCCTGGAGTCCGCGGCTATTGCCGGTGGAACATTTTCCGCACAGCTTATTCCCACAGTAGCTGCCCTGTTGCAAAAATACGATTATGCTCCGGAAAAACTGGACGGATTTGGCGTGGTTTCCGGGCCGGGCTCATTTACCGGGCTGCGAGTTGGCCTGAGCGCGGTGAAGGGTCTGGCAGAGATTTTGCAAAAACCTATTGCGACAGTTTCATTGCTGGAAGTCCTGGCCGCGCGTTCCAACTCGAAAGACGGTTTGATTGCGACTGCCCTGGATGCGGGCAGAAACGAGATTTTTTGCGGCCTGTATAAGTTCACCAAAGACGGCAGCTTGAAAGGCAAAGAGAAGTTGCTGTCGCAGCCCGAGTTTTTGCAAGAGATAGAAGCCACCCAGCCAATTTGCATTATCACCAGTGACCATGCCGTGGCTGAGCTGGCAAACTCCACCGGAGTCTTCGTTCAGGAAGAAGAAAGACCAGGAGTCGAGTCCATTGGACGGCTCGGTTTGCGCAAGCTGCTGGCGGGCGACACAGTCTCCGTAGAAGCGCTGGACGCCACATATCTTCGCCGCTCGGATGCGGAGATTTTTTTCAAGGGAGCACGCTGAGATGGCCCGTTTCCGGCCGGCTGTTTCCAGCGACCTGCCGCGGCTTGTCGCAATTGCCGGACATTCGGTGACCGCGGCACAATGGAAACAAGATGATTACCTGAAGCTTTTCACGCCGGCATCACAACAAGAACGCACGACTCTGGTAGTGGAACAAGACGGTGCTGTGGCGGGTTTTATTGTCGGCCGAAGGATCGACCATGAATGGGAGATCGAGAACGTTGCGGTCAGCGGGCCGGCGCGGCATAACGGACTGGGATCGCGCCTGTTGGGTGAGTTCCTGAATGTGGTCCGCGAGCTCGGCGGTAGCGATGTCTTCCTGGAAGTGCGCGAATCCAACATGCCTGCCCGAGCGCTCTATGAAAAGTGGGCCTTTGTCGAGAGCGGCCGGCGAAAATCCTATTATGATGATCCCGCCGAAGATGCCTTGATCCTGCGATTTTCTTTTCCTCGGCAGGAAACGAAACCAGGGTAAATCGAACACACTGCGAGCGGCGCACGCAAGTGATCTTGTGCCGTGCTGATTTTATTGCTATGACCTTAAGGTACAGATGAGCCTGAATAAGATCCTGGGAGTCGCCGTAGAAGCGTTCATCGATGCGTGGGTGCGCATTCTGGGCAAAAGCATAGACCCGGACGAATATCCGTGGCTGAAATGTCCCGTGGGTTCCCCGACGGCCGTGGGACCGCAGATGTACGGTGACATTGCCACGGCGGAAAACCTGGAACAGCGAACGTCCCCGGCCACGGGCCTGCTGGCCAGCTTTGACGAACTGCGCAGCGACAATTTTGACAGTTCGAAGGTCGATCAACGCATCCGTGACTTCTATGAAAGAACGGCGGCCTACGAACTGGAGGTGTGGAGCGAAGTTGGCGCGTTGGCGCGTCCGCTGCTCTGGGGATTGGTGACGCTGGTCAGCCGGCGCATGGACCAACTGGTCTTCCCGCTCTCACCGCTGGAACTCTCTGGCGGCATGCGCAATGAAGTCATTGAAATGGTGGACAAGGCGACCAAGAAGCGCGTTTATACAGGCTGGCGGCGTACCCTGATGTCGAGTAACGCGATTATCTATGCTGGTCTTTACTCCACCGCGGCTCCGCCGAATTACGGAAGACCCTGCGTCCGGGTGACGTTCCCGGTGCGTCGCGGAAGTCCTGCCGTGATTCTTCGTCCGGAAGCCGTGGAGGATGGTTCATTCAGGCTGATTGCGCAAGGTAAAAAATTTGGCGATCCGGGTTTTTACCGCATCGTAAGCACCGGTCCGAAGAGATGGGCGGTGCGCTATTTTCCCAGGCTACGCGAGAATTTTCATGTCTATGTGCACTCGGACGGGATCTTACGGACGGAACACAAGATCCGTATCCTGGGAGTGAAAGTGATGACGATGCACTACAAGATGCGCCTGACCAAAGACGCTACTGTTCCCGAACCAGATATACAGGGCAAACGTTAGAAACAGAGCACTGCACTGTTATTAGGGCTTTCTTTCCATAATTAGGGCAAAAATTCTGTTGAACCGGCCATGGTCGTATGTTAACGTTCGATGAAAGAACATGCAGGAGGTTCTTCCGGATGGTAGAGTCCGTTCGCGAACAGCTTCTTGCCAGCCACGAAGAGTTTCGTCGGCTGGCCTTGGAACACAACTTATATTCCCAGCGTCTTCACTCCCTGATTGAAAAAAGATATCTAACGGAAGATGAAAAGCTGGAAGAAGTACGTCTGAAAAAACTGAAACTGCGTGTAAAAGACCAGATGCAGTTGATTGAGCAGGAACATCGTCGTGAGGTTCAGGTAGCCTAGCTTGATCTACAAAGTCCCGCCCCTTCACACAAGCTTTATGCCTGTCTGGAGGGGTTTGTTATTTCCGCGCATATACATTGATTCCGTTGCGTCCGCCTTCGAAACCCACAGACTTCTAGCGGAATCCCCAGTTGGTTCGATAACTCCTTTTCTGGCAACCAGATGAAGAAGATGGAAAGGGGGCTGAATCAGGGCTAACAAGGCCTTTTATGAAGAACTTCATCTGCCCTTGAATGTGAGTCGATATAATCTTAATTAGCATGGTTCGTGACGGGATTTACTACGCGCTGGGCATGTTGGTGGTTGCCGCCGTGCTTTGGTGGCTGGCGCCGCACGTTTTTGTCTTTTTTCCGGTGCTCCTGGGCCTTTTTTTTCTCTGGTTTTTCCGCGACCCTGAACGTATTGTTCCGGCGGAGGCTGACTTGGTGGTTTCGCCGGCGGACGGCAAAGTCACGGATGTTTCGAGTACGTATCTCGACGGAAAGCCGTATACGCGAATCAGCATCTTCCTCAATGTCTTTGATGTTCATGTAAACCGCTCTCCCATCACGGGTGTAATTAAGAGCGCAATTTACCAGCGAGGGAAGTTTCTCAACGCTATGGATGCAACCTCCGCGGACGCGAATGAGCAGAACATCGTGACCGTCGAAGGTGATGGGTTGACCGTGGTATTCAAGCAGATTGCCGGGTTGTTGGCTCGGCGCATCGTGTTCAATCACAAGCCGGGTGACATGCTCACCCGTGGTCAGCGCGTTGGTTTGATTAAATTCGGTTCGCGTACGGATGTGATTCTTCCCCAACCCTTAGAACTCAAGGTCCAGATTGGGGACCGGGTCAAAGGAGGATCTTCTGTGCTGGCCCGAGTCCTGGTCGCGCAGAAAGCAGTTTCTGGGCCCGTGCAGGAAGAAACGGGGGCGCTCCGATGAAGACGCCTTCCATGCGTCGCTGGGAGGACCAGCTTGCGCCCGAAGATAAACGTCGTTTGCGCAAAGGCATGTACATTTTGCCTTCGTTATTCACTGCGGCCAATATAGGCGCCGGTTACCTTGCGATAAGCCAAACGTTGCAAGGTACGCAGACGGAGTTCTGGCATTTCGATCTGGCTGCGATCTTCATTGGCGTGGCCGTAGTGGCGGACGGCCTGGATGGCCGCATTGCCCGTATGACCGGCACCACCAGCGACTTTGGCCGCGAGTTCGATTCGCTGGCGGACGTGATTACTTTCGGCGTCGCTCCCGCCGTGCTCGCCTGGATGTGGGGATTCCGCCTGGTGCCCGATGTAGGCATTGATGTTGGCATTCCCGGGGCCCACGCCAAGATGATCCAGTTGGGGCTGATTGCAACTTTCATTTTTCTGGTGGCCGGAGCCAGCCGGTTGGCGCGCTTCAACATTCAGGTGAATCCTCAGCCTTCGAATCCGGGGCGGCCGGGCAGGAAATATTTTGTGGGCTTGCCGATTCCCGCGGGCGCCGCCGTGGTGGCCGCGACGATCCATCTGGTGCATGGATACCCGGTTCTGCACTGGCAGCTGGCGCCGCTCTGGTTTGGCTTGCTGATTGTTGTTGGATTTCTCATGGTCAGCACATGGAGGTTTTACAGCTTCAAAGACCTGAATCTCCGCAACCGCCGGCCGTTCCAGACGTTTATTCTTATTTGCGGTTTTCTGGCCCTGTTGGTGGCGTTTCACAGCTACATGCTGTTCATCATCGCCATTACCTATATGTTGAGCGGCGTGTTTACGCGGCTATCGTATATGTTCCGGCGCCGTCCGCCGCAACCCACGGAACCGGTCTATAAGGAAGCCCCACAACCAAGATGAAAACCGAGACGCAGGGCCTTTATCGGGTCGCCATTGTCGGAGGCGCAACCCTCAAGGGAAAAGAACTCAAGGAAGTTCTGGAAGAACGGAACTTTCCCACCGCGGACATCAAGCTACTGGACGATGATCAATCTCTGGGGCAACTGGAGCGGGTCCAGGATGAAATCGCCGTAGTGCAGCGGGTGGCCCGTGAGCAGCTCCGGCACATGGACTTCACTTTCTTTGCCTCCGAGGAGGACTTTACGCGTTCCCACTGGAAGATGGCGCGCGAGGCCGGCAGCGCGATCGTTGATCTTTCCTATGCGATGGAGAATGAACCAAATATTCCCTTGTGCGCGCCGTGGATCGAACGCGAGCTTGGCCAGCACACGCAGTTCACGCTGGAGTCCAGTTCCATTGTGATCGCGCATCCTGCCGCGGTGGCGCTGGCGCTGTTGTTGCTGCGCGCGCGCAAAGCGGGTGAGATACGCGCCGCATTGGCTACGGTCTTCGAGCCAGCTTCGGAAAGAGGTCGGCGCGGCATGGATGAATTGCACGAGCAGACCGTGAACCTGCTCAACTTTCAGCAAATGCCCACAGGTGTTTTCGACGTTCAGGTTGCGTTCAACATGCTTGACCGTTACGGCCCGGAGTCGACGCACACTTTGGATGTGTCGGAGCGAAGAGTTGGCAATCATCTGCGCCGGCTGCTGGGGAATCACGCCGCCATGCCTGCTTTGGCGCTGCTGCAAACGCCGGTGTTCCATGCGTACACTTTTTCCATTTATATCGAACTGGAGAAGAATGTATCGGTCGGGGACTTTGCTCGCGCGCTGTCTGGTGAGCACCTGCAGATTGCCCGGACGCCGGAGGATGCTCCCAGCAACGTGAACGTTGCCGGAAGAGATGAGATCCTGGTTGCCGTGCATGGCGACGCCGTTCGCCAGAACGGTATCTGGCTCTGGGCCGCGGTAGACAATCTGCGGCTTGCCGCGTTGACCGCGGCCGACTGTGCCACGGCGCTGGCTGCTGTCCGGCCGTACGGGAAGGTCCAGTGATGAAGGCCGCGGCTTTGATCGCAATCCCGGCTTTGCTACTCTCCGGATGCGGTTACCACACGGCGGGCCACGCCACGCGGCTGCCGGCGAACGTTCGCACCATCGCCGTGCCTGCATTTGTAAATCAGACGCAGACGTATCGCATCGGGCAACTACTGACGCGTGACGTGGTCCGTGAATTCATTGGACGCACCAAGTTCCACGTGCTCAACCAGACTGGAGACTCCGCCGACGCCACGCTGAAGTGCATCGTATCTTCCGCGCAGGCGGCGCCGCTGACCTATGACGCTCAAACCGGACGCGTCTCCAGCGCCGTGGTCACTGTGGCCATGAAAGTCACTCTTACCGACCGGTCCGGCCACGTTCTGTTTGAAAACCTCAATTACTCTTTCCGCCAGCAATACCAGGTGTCACGGGAAGTGACCAGCTTCTTTGAGGAAGAGACTCCGGCGTTGCAGCGCATGTCGCAGGACTTTGCCCGAACTCTGGTGAGCGACATCCTGGAGGCCTATTGACGCCGGGACGCAGCTTTGCTCCCACGGAGAAATTTGCGGCAGAAATCGCCGGCGGAAAACTGCGCCCTGCCTACGTGCTGATTGGCGACGAAGCCTTCTTTCGTGACCAATGCCGGCAGGCGCTGCTGGAGCACATGGTGCCCGCGGACATGCGCGACTTCAGCCTGCACGACCTTGACCTGGCCGACGTAAGCATAGCGGAGACGCTCGACCGCGCACGCACGCCTTCCCTGATGGCGCCGTTTCAGGTGTTCTTCATACGTGGCGTTAAGAACCTCTACGGACGCGGCTCTCATGCGGAAGAGTTCGCCGCTATTGAAGCGTATCTGAAAGATCCCAACCCGGCGGCGGTGCTGATCTTTGTCGCCGACCACATCAGCATTCCCTCCGATGCCCGCCGCATGGACATGACGGACAAAGACCGTTACGACCGCATTCGTGAAACCCTGGGCGAATACTGCGGCATCGTGGAGCTGGCGCGCGTGGAAGAAGGCGACGGCATGCGCTGGGTCATCGCGCAGGCTCAGACGGAGGGCGTCAAGGTGGACCAGGACGCCGCCCGCGAACTGGTGGACGCTCTCGGCGCGGACATGATGCTGGTAAGCCGCGAACTGGAAAAGCTGGTGCTGTACTCGGGAGAGAAAAAACACGTCACTCTGGGTGACGTAGAAACCATGGTCCTGGCGGCCAAGCAGCGTTCGCTCTATGAACTCACGGAGGCCATCTCCGCCAAAGACAAAGCGCGCGCCCTGGCCGTGCTGGACGCTCTGCTCTCCACCAGCGAAGGCGATGACGCCGCCATCGGCCATCTCTATATGCTGGCCCGGACCTTCCGCCAGATGCTGGTGATCCTGGAGAAGAACGTGCGCGATTCTCGCGCTATCTGGCAGGCGCTGTGGCAGGGGTTCCGCGTGCCTCCGTTCGCCGCCGAAGATGTGATCCGCCAGGCCCGGCGCTACAAATCTCGCCGTGAACTGACCCGCGCGCTCAGGTTGATCGCCCGCGCAGACATGGGGCTGCGTTCCAACGCTCCCAGCAAACGCCTGGTGCTGGAGAATCTGATCATGCAACTCTGCGAAGAGCCCAGGCTCACGTCGTCACTGTGGCAGCAGGAAGAGCTGCCGGTCTGAGTCTCCACCACGGAGGTACAGAGAAGGCTTTTTCTGAAGTCCTGAAGCACAGCTCTTTCTAAAATCCCGAGCGCAAGCGAGGGAGCCCTATAGCAACGATGAGCTTTGAGGTACCAGTTTTTTGCTACTAAGCTCAAATCAGTCTCTGCAACTCGGTGCTAGCAGAACGGGCGTTCCTATCGAGACACGTAACAGGGTATGACTTGGCCAGGATGACAGGGTGTTAAATGGAATGCTCACCCGTTTCTGTCCCGTTGCTCCCGAGGCGGCGCTCAGGAGACAGACTCAAGGCCAGTCCCCTTATCGCGACTCGCTGCCAAAGCGGAAAACTACACCGGTGGAAAAACGAACGTTGTTCTCCGTCGGCTGGAACCTGATGAGGCTGAAGCGCATGTAATCTGCCTGGCCCCGGTACGCGAAGCGGCGGGTGAAATTGATATCCAGGCCTCCGCCCAGGGCATAGGCAAAGCCTGAGTTGGATGTCGATCCGAATGGGGTGGTTGGAACTAAATCGCCCGACTCATGGGCGCCGCCGAACAGACCGTGCACAAATGGAGTGAGGCTGTGGAAACGAAATGATGCCTGCGGACCGAACATGTAGGTGTGAAATCTGGTGGCCGCCGAAAACGGGTTCGGCGTGGTCCCTGGGCAGGGCAGGCAGACCATCGGCGTAAAAGGCGGCAGGCGGTGCGTCCCATAGTAGCCGCCAAAATCCGCAACCACCCCCAGATATTTAAAGATGTTCACGGCCACAGAGGCATTCCAGCCTTGTTGATTGATGTGCCGCTGCGTTGGTCCTACATGGTCATCAATACGGGCAAAGGCATAACCGCCAAAGACCTCCACTCTTGGAGTTTCCTGTGCCGAAAGAAGTACAGTTGAAAAGAATACGATTGCCGCCAGATCCGCAATTCTATGCATCGCGCTCCTTGACCCTTAGGAAGAAAACCTTTAAGAAGGATTCTAGTGGCTCAACCCAGGAAATGAAACCCAAATCGCGCGCGGACTCAACGCGAACACTCAGGCTGATTGCATGAACCGGGATTACTCTCGGGGAACGCGGCGTGCTCCCTTGTTTTCGCGCCGGAAAAAGAAAACATATAATGAGGCAGGTAAAACTGTCATGCCTGCCGAGACGCTGAAATGTCCTTCCTGTGGAGCTTCCGCTTCCACCGGGGACACGCATTGCGGATATTGCCACGCGCGTTTGGCGACGGTGGCGTGTCCGTCGTGCTTTGGGATGATGTTTGTTGGGGAGAAGTTCTGTTCGCACTGCGGCGCGCGTCCTGACCGGAACGAAGCCGAGTCCGGAGAAAAGCGGCCCTGTCCGCGATGCCAGGCGGACATGACGGCGGTCACGATTGGGGCCAATCACCTGCTGGAATGTCCCAGGTGCCAGGGCCTCTGGGCCGACGCTGCTTCACTGGAGAATATCTCCACTGAGCGCGAACAGCAGGCCGCCGTGCTGGGCATGCCCGGAACGCACGGAGCGGAGACCGTGGACCTGGAGAAAAATATCCGCTACCTGCCTTGCCCGATATGCCATAAGTTGATGAACCGCGTGAACTTTGCCCATTGCTCCTACGTCATTGTGGATGTTTGCAAGGCGCACGGCACATGGTTCGACAAGGACGAGTTACGGCGCGCGGTTGAGTTCATCCGCGCGGGCGGCATGGAAAAGGCACGCGTCCGGCAATTGCAGGAGATCCAGGAACAACAGCGCAAACTAAACAGCATCTCGCCCGCTCTTGGGCCGCCTACAGACCAGGACTATCGCGATGCGGGAACCATGGGTTCCGCCGACGGCATCTTTGATTTTCTGGTTTCGCTGTTGCGCCACTGACCCATTCGAAAAACGTGCGTTAAACCCTCGGGCACATTTTTGTCCGCAGATGCAAAACAGAAAAATAGCGTCCCCAGAATCGAGGGCGCTATTTTTTCGTGCAGTAGTGATTGCTGGCCTTTAGTTGCCTCCGCCGGCGGGAGTCGCTGGCTTGGTTTCCACCAGTTTGCCATCGGTATCAAAGACCTGGACAGCTCCATATTTATTGACGGCGGAACGCACTTCCTTGGCGTCACCTACCACAACGATCTGGAGGTGGTCGAGGTCGATATATTTTTTCGCCATGCGCTGGACTGTGTCTACGTCAACCTTGGCGACCTGGTCGGAGTAGTGGTCCCAGTAATCGGCAGGAAGGCCATAATATTTGACCGTAAGCCAGCTGCTGATGATCTCCAGCGGATTTTGTAGTGATAGAGCGAAGCGCGAAACGATGGACCGTTTGCAGTCTTCCAGCTCGGCGACGGGGACCTTCTCGTCCCGCAGCCGCTTCAGTTCGTACATCAGTTCGTGCAGGGACCCATCGGTCACGGCGTTGCGAACTTCAGTATTGGCCACCAGCGTTCCTGGATAAACATCACCGCTGACGCGGCTGTAGGCGCCGTAGGTGTAACCTTTGTCTTCGCGCAGGTTGGAGAAGAGACGCGCCGCGGACCCACCACCGAGTACGCGGTTCATCACGGACAGCGCGATGAAATCCGGATCAGAGCGCCGTAGAGAAAGCCCTCCGGCCAGGATGTTGCTTTGTGCTGAGCCCGGACGGTCTACCAGATAAACCTTTGCAGCAGCGGGCGCTGGAACGTCCGCGGGCTTCGCGGCCGGCAGTGGAGCGCCCTTCCACGCGCCAAAGTATTTCTTCGCCAGGGCCGTGGCCTGTTCCATGGTCACGTCACCAAAGATCGCGAGGATGGCGTTGCTGGGAATGTAGTACTTATCGTGAAAGGCTTTGAGCGCTTCGGGCGTGGCTTTTTGCACGGAGTCGTTGGTGGCCGACTGGATGGCCGCAGGAAAACTTCCGTACACAGCCTGGGCGAAGCGTTCGCGCGCCAGGAATGCAGGATTCGAGCGTGCCTGGATCAGCCGGGTCTTTTCCTGCCGCCGGAACCGCTCCAGTTCGTCGGCTGGAAACGTGGAATTCAGGACGATGTCGCTCGTCAGTTCCATTAACTGGTCGGCTGAACTGCTCAGGCCGGAAGCCTGAATGTTCGTGAGGTCACCGCCGAAGCCGGCGCCGGAGTTAAAATTCGCGCCCAGGTCATCCAGTTCAGAGGCGATCTGGGTGCTTGAGCGTTTGGTCGTGCCGTCGCGCAGAGTGTCTGCTGTGAAGGAAGCCAGGCCGGGCATGTCCGCAGGATCGCTCAGCGCGCCTGACCTGATCCACAAAACCACACTGACCGTGGGAAGCTTGTGGCTTTCCAGCACCAGGAGCGGCAAGCCATTTGGCAGGACCGTTTCTTTCGGATGCGGCAGCGTTACTTTTAGAATTTCCGGGCTGACTGGCGCCTTGTTCAGGCGCTGGACTTTTCCCGGTAGCGGCTTGTCATCCGGGGACTGAGGCTGCTGGGCGTACGCCAATGCGGCGCACCAGAGCAACGTAAGCATGAACACGATAGATTTTTTTTGCATGGCGTCTCCTTTACTGCATTCCCGGCCTGCCGCCGGCTTGCCCCGCGGCGGGCGTAGTAACCACTACCGACCGATGTTCCGGCACCAGATATTTCTGGGCCGCCTGTTTGACCTGGTCGGCGGTTACGGCCGCCAACTTTTCGTAAGATGTGTTGATGAGGTTTGGATCATTGTAATAAACCGCCAGAAACCCGATTCGATTGGCAACATTCAGATCGTTGGCGCGGCCCTGGATCTCGCCACGCAGAATCTGAATGCGCGCTTTCTCCAGTTCATGGGCGGTGATTCCATCTTTCTTGACGGCTTCAAACTCGTCGTACACCGCTTTTTCCAGGTCTTCCACTTTTATGCCGGGCCTGGGGATGGCCACCACGCGGAACAACGATGGTCCGCGGCGTTCCTGCACGCCGGCAAAAACGTTGAGGGCCAACTGCTTGTCATGGACCAGGTGCTGGTACAGCCGTGAGCTTCTTCCTGCCGAAAGCACGTTGGACAGGATTTGTAACGCGTAAGAATCCGGCGTATTGCCCGGAGGCGCATTGTAGGCCGCCTGGATTTGCGGAATCCGGGCCAGCGCGTCATCCATGGCAGCCCGGCGTTCTTTGTCATGCGCGGGTTCATTGATCTCCACAGCGGGAGGCGCCGCCTGACGGGGTATTGCGCCAAAATATTTCTTCACCTTGGCCAAAGCTTCCTTGGGATCAACATCGCCGGCCAGCACCAGCACCGCGTTGTTGGGGGCGTAATAGACGCGGAAGAAATCTTTTACGTCGTCCACGCTGGCGGCATTCAGGTCGTCCATGGAGCCGATGACCGAGTGATGGTAGGGAAAGGCGTCATAGGCCAGCGACTCAAGCGCTTCACCGGACTTGCCGTAAGGCTGGTTGTCCACGCGCAGACGGCGCTCTTCCTGGACGGCATTGCGCTGGTTGTCCAGATTGGCCTGCGTGATATTCAAGGCCTTCATGCGGTCCGATTCCAGGAACAATGCCAGGTCCAACTGGTTCCGCGGCAGTTCTTCGAAATAGTTGGTGCGATCATTGTTGGTGGTGCCGTTCATGGTGCCGCCATAGTTCTGCACCAGCAGCATATGTTCCCCTTTGCCCACGTTGGCCGAACCTTCAAACATCATGTGCTCGAAGAGGTGGGCAAAGCCGGTGCGGCCCTGCTTTTCATTGCGGGAGCCGGTGTTGTAGGTGACGGAGACGGCCACTGCCGGCGCGGTATGGTCGGGCGCGATGATGACCCGAAGACCGTTGTCCAGGGTGGTGTCAGTAAAGTCAACCTTAGGGAGTTTGGTTTGCGCCGCAGCCAGAGAAGCGCATGCCAGAAGCAGGGCGCAAAACAGCATGGCACAAAACCAGGATGACGGATGTTGGTGTTTCAAGAGCCACCTCAGGGAGTGATTTTGAACACAGATTCTGACACAGATTGGGAAGTAAGCCAAACCCACCCTGCCCCACTCTGTCCCTGGTTCTCACCCCTCACTATCTTGATTTCTCTCCGGTCTTCGTTCGTCGGGCGATCGCAGCAACGTTTGCGGCTTGGAGCAGGGCCTTCACAGCAGCAGGTTCCAAATCCGCTTTGCCCTTGAGCTTGATGTGGCGATGCAGTTTGCCGGTTCCTTGAAGCAATCTTTTGGGGTCCCGCAACTCCATGGCGTAGGCGATGCCAAGATTCACTCCGGCTTTTGTCGGCATGATCATGCAGACCATATCGGCGTATTTCGGCCCGTAACTATAGGCGACAATCCGGGCCTTGCTATCAACCTGCTCGATAAGGCCCGGGACCGTCTTGAGCACAAAAGTGCGCGCGGACAGGGCCAGGTTCCGCACCTCCGGAGCATACGGCGAAAGAAGGTCAGCCACGGCTTTGCTTGGAATAGTTTCGCTCATCTTTCCGGATGTCCTTATCTACTTCGATGACAGCGCGAACTGGTTCCCGTCCTGGTCTTTGAATACCGAAGCTGTTCCCCAGGCTTCTGTCCTTGGTTCCATTACAAAATCCACGCCCTTGCTTTTCAGCACTTTCGCTGTGGCGTGAACGTCATCACTCCAGAACGAGACCGGCTGTTGCTTGCCGATCTGGTCCGCTTGCCAGTCCGCGGTAAAGAGCACCAGCCTGGAATCGCTGCCGGGGACTCCGATTTCAATCCAGCGCTGCTTATCGTCGAACGGTTGGTCGGTAAGGACGCGGAAGCCGAGTTTCTCGGTATAGAACTTCACGGCTTCCTTTTGGTTTCTGACGGGCACGCTCACGAACTTGATTCCTCGAATCATGCATTCTCCTCATTTCAGGACGCAGTATAGGACAGCAGTTTCCAGATTGAAATCAGGCAGTACCTGCTATAGTTATTAACGGTATAGAGGCGCATAGCGCATGCTGGCAGGTGACGATGTTGCTTGACGACTATGTTGTAGACATCCTGATGCGTGACCTGGTCGGCCACGACCACCAGCCCACCAGCTTCCTTATTTACCTGTGGTTCAGCTATGAGACGGGCCGCAGCCGGCGCGAACGCGTGTCCGTCAGCTATCAAACCATCGCGGACTCGGTGGGCATTTCCAAGAGCGCCGCCCAGGCCAGTGTGCGCTGGCTGCTGAGGAGAAAGCTGATTGAAATGAAGAAGAGTTCACCCACGGCAGTGCCGGCCTACCGAGTGCTGCGTCCCTGGCAGAATTGATGTCGTTTGCTGGTGATCGCCTGGTAGGTATTTGCCGGCCCGGTTCGTCCGCGGCCGGCGGCCTGTGGTCGGGAATAGCTGCCTTTCGTCGTTGAGAAGATGCCGTTCCTGTTACGTCGATGGCAGACTTCGCATTAGGAGGCATTACCCAATGCGAATCAGAAACTCAGCTTTTATCGCCGCCGCTGCTTTGTGTATAGCCGGAGGACTGCCTGGACAACGCGTATCGGCGCAGGCGCCGTCTATGCGAGCGTCGTCTACACCAGCATCGTCTGTCCAAACACTATCGGCTCAAACATTGTCTTCTCAAACATGGAACCTGCCGCAGGGAACCGCCGTAAAGGACGACGGTCCTCGTACCTATCGGTTTACCGTCGACTACCACATGGCGAACACCAAGGGCGAGATCGTGCACCGGGAGCGTTTAATGGGAGAATACACACGCGGACTGGCGGGTGGAGACGTGGTGTGGAAGAACGTGACCCACGCGGACGCAGCCGACGCCACGGCCCCATTCGCAGCGGCCCAGAAGCGCGACTTCATGGAAGGATTTCGCTATCACAACAATCTTGGTGGCACCCTGATGCCCGAGTTCTTCAAAGCGTTTCCTCCCACAGCGGTGTTTGAGCGTAATCTGGTGTGGGACACGGGAATGATCGAGCACTTTGGCCAGGATTTTTTCGAGCACCTGAAGCTGAACCAACCGTATCACTCTATCGCCGACGATACCGTGAACATGCCGGGCGTGGGCACCTTTCACAACCATGACGTCGTGGTGGAGTGGATCGGACGCTCACAGCGGAATGGCCAGGACTGCGCTGTGATTCGATACCAGGCGTTTTTCAATCCGCTGGAGATCGTGAATGGCGGGATGACCTTGAAAGGACGCAGCGACTACTGGGGAGAGATCTGGGTGTCGCTGGCAACCAAGCAAATTGAGTTCGGCACGCTCTACGAGAATGTGATGGGAGAGCTGAAGCTGGCTGGCCAGGACTCGACGCAGAACATCAACGTCTTCCGCAGCGGGACTTTAGAACCCATCAACGGAAAATAGAGGGTCCACCTGGGCAAAAGCATCAACATGACTCCGTACAAATGGGCGTTTTCCTTTTTTTGGATCAACCTCGCCGTGGCGGTGATGGCACTGATCATGCTTGCGACGCACCAGATCTCGAGCGTCCGTGGGCTGATGAACATGCTGGCCTACTCGCTGGTTTACGCAAACTTGACCGGGCTGCTCGGGATTTTGGCCATCGGCGGAGTTGTGGAGAAGCTGGCCGTCCGCAAAGTCCCGCTGGTGCCGGTGGTGGCCGTCGGCGTCATCGTATCGAGCGCCTTAGGTTGCCTGATCGCGCAGACTCTGTTGATGGTGATCGGCTTGGTGGTTCCGCAGTATTTCTGGCGGGAGTATTTCCAGACGCTTCGTGTGGCCATGCCGCTGGCCCTGGTGTTCGGCCTGGGCGCAGTGGTCCACGGATCATTGCGGGAACGCGTTGAACTTGCGGAGGCCAGGCTTCGCGAAAAAGAAGCAGCCGAAGAGCGGGCGCAGAAACTGGCAGCGGAAGCGCGGTTGCGTTCGCTGGAAGCTCGGATTCATCCGCACTTCCTGTTCAATACCTTGAACTCGATCAGTTCACTGATCGCGGTGAATCCGGCCCGGGCGGAGCAAATTGTGGGCCGTCTGGCGACGCTGTTGCGGGCATCGCTGGACAACAGCAATCAGTCGCTGATTCCCTTACGGCAGGAGTTGGCGATGGTGGAAAGCTATGTTGACATCGAGAGAGTCCGCTTCGGCGGCAAATTGAACGGATCTGTCGATGTGCCCGCTGAGTTGCAAGAGGCAAAGGTGCCGCCAATGTCGGTGCAGTCGCTGGTCGAAAATGCCGTGAAGCATGGAATTACTCCACAGAACGGCGGCGGGGAGTTTCTGATCATTGCATGCGCGGAAAGCGGCACCGTAAGGATTGAAGTCCGCGACACAGGCCCGGGCTTTGATTTGTCGGCAATTCGCGCCGGTCATGGTCTGGACAATCTGGTGGAACGTCTGGACGCATTGTTCGGCGCAAAGGCGCGCCTGAATGTTTTCCGCCGAGATGGTTATTCTGTGGTGGAGATGGTTTTACCACGCGTATGAAACTGCGCGCCTACCTGGTGGATGACGAACCGCTCGCGCTGGAGCGCCTGCGACGGTTGCTGGAGCGCACCGGACGCGTGGAAGTGTCCGGCAGTACGACTGTGCCGGAAGAAGCAGTGGTGGCCCTAACGCTGGACCCGCCCGACGTATGCTTTCTGGATATTCAAATGCCACGCCTCAACGGGTTTGAGGTATTGGCGCGATTGCCCAGCCAGCCGGTCGTGATTTTTACTACCGCGTATGATCAGTACGCGCTGAAGGCATTCGGCGTGAACTCGGTCGACTACCTGCTGAAGCCGATCGAGCCTGAAGCCCTGGAACGCGCGCTCAAGAAGGTTGAGCGATTGCGAAGTTCTGACCAGCCGGCGCAGCCGGATTTGCAGGCGCTGCTTAAGCAAATCGCGGCATCACTTCGCGATGCCAGACCGGAGTATCCCGAGCGGATTGCGTCGCGGCTGGGAGACCGGCTTTGGTTTCTTGATCTGGCCCAGGTCACGCATTTCTATGCCGAAGACAAGCTGACGTTCGCGGTCTCAGGAGGCAAAGACTACTGCGTGGATTACCCGATCGCCGAGTTAGAAAAAAATCTGGACCCGAAGAAGTTTTTGCGCATACACCGGAGCACCGTGGTCAACGTGGACTGGATCAGGGAAGTCGGGCTACTCCCCGGAGGGGCCTTGAATGTTCGCCTGAAAGACGGCAAGGGTACGGAGTTGACTGTTGCCCGCGACCGGGCCCGCGAATTCAAAGCACGCGTGGGATACTAGAAAACCAAAATTCGCGTCCGCCAGCTTTGCGAGAAACGAATAGAAGTAATGCTGAGGGCGCTGATTATGAGGTATATTTGAGATGCGCATGAAAAACCGCGCCTGCCTTTACGCCTGTCTTGTTCTTCTCTTTCTCACTCCAGCGATCGTCCAGGAATCTTACGATCAGCTCCTCCGCCATTGGGATTATGACAAGAGCGCACCCCTGGACTTCAAACAATCCGGCGTTCGCGACCGTGAGGACGTGAAAGTCTATGACATCTCTTACGCAAGTCCCATCGGCGACCGGGGCACAGCCATCGGGCCAGCCGGTGGCGTTGTCACTGCGTATCTGGTGGTGCCTGCGGGGAAAGGGCCGTTTCCGGCAGTGATCTACGGCCACTGGTGCATGCCGGGGCCGGAGAAGAAGAACCGCACCGAGTTCCTTGACGAAGCAGTGGTGCTGGCGCATTCCGGGGTCATCTCGTTGCTGCCGGACCACGTCAGCGTTCATCCGGGCTTTGTGGAAGACAACACACCGTTAAATGAAAAACAGATCGCGGTGGAAGTGCAGCAGGACATAAACATTCGCCGCGGCGCCGATCTCCTTCTCGCCCGCAAGGACGTTGATCCCAAGCGCCTGGCTTACGTCGGTCACAGTTGCGATGCTGCTGCCGGAGGATTCCTTAGCGGCATCGACAAGCGCTTCAAAGCTTTTGTCATCATGGCCGGTGAGCTTTCTGACGAGGTTGACAAAAAAACCAAGCCCTTCCAGCAATATCGCGAAAAGATAGGACCGGAAAAGATCGACGCTTTTATGGCCAAGTATGCCTGGATGGATGCGGGAAAATACGTCGCTCACGCTGCCCCTGCATCCATGTTTCTGCAATATGCAACCGATGAGCCATTTATAAATGTGAGCCCAGGAAGCTCAAGGTCTACCAGGCGCCGCATGCGCTGAATGCTGAAGCTACACGCGACCGCATCGCGTTTCTCGCGGAGCAGCTTTCCTTCAAGCCACCGGACGGCAAAGCCTTGGCGGCCATCCCGGCTCTAGTGCAGCCACCGTGGCCAAAGTCACCCTAAATAGTTAATTTGAAAAAAATTTATTTGCGACCTGAATAGGCGCCTTCCGCGATCGCGTTCAATGCCGGACGAGCAGTAGCAGTTTTGCCGTCCAGTGCGAAGAACGACATTGGTCCCCAGCCGGGGCCAGCCAGATCCGGCCCCCACGGACGCATTCCTGACATCACTCCAGTGCCCGCGCCCCAGGCGACCAGGTCACGAATCAAACTGGCTTGGCCTTCTGGGTTGAGCGGATAGCCCTTGACGGCGTCATTCCATATGAATCCGCGTTCCATCTTCGCAGCAGGATAGCCAAATTCAGCGATGAATACGGGCCGTCCCAGCGCATGGTGGACAGCTGTCGCCATATCTTTGAAGGCCTGCAAGCGGTCCGCAGGATGGGATGACGACGTTGGGTAATACGAAACTCCCAACTCGTCCGCGACAAAGCCACCATCTCTCATCGCTTTGTAGAACGCCACTGCCTGGGCCGGTAAGACTGAAGTGATGCCACTTACGTGCGTGCCAAAGCGCGCGTGCGGATCGACCGAGCGGATGCCTTCCGCCACTGCCGCAAGAAGTTTTGCCTCATGCGGCCAAAGGTGCGACTGGAGCCATGCGATCCGCTCGGCTTCAGGCATCCTCATTAGTTCTGCCCCGGACATTTTCCCGATGGCCGGGTCCACTTTGTCCGGCGCTTTGTACCAGCCCGGACCACCCGCCGTGTCGTCACAACCGCCTGGCATGGGCTGAACGGCAACGCCTGCGGTCCCAAACTCGACCTCATTGCCCAGGTCCCATACGCGCACCTTCACTCCCGTACTGGCGATCTGCCGCGCAGCTGCGGCGCCGTACGCGCGCAGCGTTCCCAGCATCTGGTCAAGAGTTAGAGATGTCCACGCGCCGGGAACTTTGATCTCGGGATAGTCGCTGAAGTCCGGTGAGGGCTGGCACCGAACGTCGCCATAAATATTGAAAAGACCCAGTTCGGGATTGAACGGAAGACTGAGTGCCTTGGCCATCCGGGCGCGCTCCAGGCCCCGGTCCATGCTGTGGTCGCCGAAGCCGCTCCGGTATTTCTGGGTGGTGGCAATCCGCGCATAGACTTCATTTGCGCCGTGGCTGACGAAGAGCTTTTGCAACTCTTCCGGGGTCTTCGCCGTGATCTTGCCGTCTGTGAAAGTAAGCCCGTAGCGGAAAGTCAACTCCGTGAAGGGGCTCACGGACATCGAAACGCGGAAATCTTCTGGTACATTTCGTGACGCCGCCGGCCGCTCCTGCGAACCACCCAGTCCCGTTGTGCCGATACCGAGCGCTGCAAGAGCCGAAACCCAAACTATGTTCCGCATCGCATCAGCATACTGTCTGGCGGGCCTTCGTCACAATTCCCGGATGCCGGAGCGAGATCGCGGTTGGATATTTAGCTGGTTGCGTTGTTGCGGACCAGTTCCGAGTCGACCATCACTTCTTCAACGGCTCCCTCAACGGTCGTGGCACAAATTTCAGGCGATCTCATGCGCCATCCCAACCGCGTCACGCGGTGAAGGGCATTATACGCCGCGCGACCGGCCTCTCTGTTCCCGTGCTTATTTCAGCTCCGTAATGATCGCGTGCTGTTTTCCCCGGACCAGCGTTTCCGTGTGCGTGCGGTCCCGGAGATTGAACCGGACCGTCCCGGACGTATACGGATTCACCACGGCTTGCCCGTCTGGAGTGGTGGATTTCAGGTCGCCATCCTCGAGGAACACCACCACGACATCTTTGTCGTGGAAATGCATTGGCGTGGCTACGCCCGGCGTCCAGGCGTAATCCCACACGATCACGCGCGCATTCTCCAGAACTTTCTTCGAGCCGGGCCGCGGAAACGCCAGCGGGTAGCTGGTCGTATTAGTCAGTGGAGGCACCGGATGGTCTTTCAGATCGATCACGATCGATCGTCCGGAGATCTTTGGCGGCGTGCCTTTAGGCAAGAATGTCGCGCTACCCGACAAGGAAACAACAACAGCATCCGCCGGTTGCGCCGTTGTAGGGCCGGTTATATCCCAGACGACAACGCGGTCATTTTCAATCAGTGGTTTTGGCGTCGGTTGCGCACCGGCCTGGAACAGCATCACGAAGAGCAGCAGAGCACCTGTCATTGGGCCCACCTTTCAGATTCGCATCTGTGGAAATGCAGGAGGAAAGTATCGCATAGGAAGCAAAGAAAACAGAGGGCAACCAGCCCTACGGCCAATGACGAGTGACCAACGCTCAGCGGTACGCGGCAGCCTGGATGTTGTACAGCTCCGAGTACTGGCCCTTTTTAGCCATCAGCTCCTCATGCGTGCCGACCTCCACGAGCCGGGACCCATCAAGCACGACGATGAGATCAGCCATGCGGACCGTCGAGAAGCGGTGAGAGACAAGGACCGTAATCCGGCTACTGTGGTTCTCGTTGGTGCTGCGCGCCGCAGCGGCATAGCGCTCAAACAGCGCGTGTTCAGTCTCCGCGTCCAGCGCCGCAGTCGGTTCGTCCAGGACCAATAAGAGCGGCTGATCGCGCATAAAGCCGCGCGCCAGAGCGAGCTTCTGCCACTGGCCGAACGATAACTCGACTCCACCTGGCCACGTTGGACCGAGCTGCGTGCTGAGTCCAGACGCCAGACGCGTGACCACGTCGCTTGCTCCGGCGCGATCCACGGCCGCGACAACAGCCGGCTCGTCGTCCAATCGGGGAACATCGCCCAGTCCGACCGTGTGCCTCGCGCTGAATTCGAAACGGAAAAAATCCTGGAAAGCGCCCGCCAAACGTTCTCGCCATTCACTGGCCTGCACGCGCGCCAGTGGCGTGTCGTCCACCAGGATCGAGCCAGAGGACGGTTCGTACATTTTTGCCAGCAGTTTGACCAGTGTCGTTTTGCCGGCGCCATTCTCACCCACGATCGCCACGACGGCGCCCGCAGGCAGCGTGACCGACACATCTTCAAGCACCAGGCGTGAAGTGCCGGGGTACGCGAACGTTACGTGGTCGAGCCGGATGCCGTCATGTAACACGGCAGGGACCGGCAGATCGCCCGCCGCAGCTACGGTGGCGGCGTAATCCTCAAGCCACGCAAGCCGCCGTGAGCCGTCCATCCAGAATCCGCGCAGGAAGCCAATCTCTCCCACGGTGGCGCCAATATACGCAGACAGCCGCGCGCCTGCGGCCAGCACCAGAAGCACTGAAGCTGCCGGCGCGCGAAGACCGGACGACACGAACACCACCGCGCCCACATATGCGAAGCCGAATATCGACCACGCCAGAGCGTGCCACAACGCTGAGCCTCGGCGGGCAGCGGCCACGGGTCCGTACCAGCGCTCCCATGCATCGCGTCGCTCGGTAACCAGGCGCTCCCCGATGCCGGTGACCCGCACTTCTTTTCCAGGGGGCGCGGTTGTAGCGATGGTAAAGAGATGACGAGCCAGACGATTGGTTTGCGCTCCGCGCTCCTGCGCAGACCGCTCGATGCCCGGCCGCCACGTGGATGTCAACACGGTTGGAACCGCAAACACCGCGAGCAGGATGAGCGCCGGATGAATGGATGCCAGCAGCGTCATCGTCACGCCCAGCCGCAGGACCCACCCAAGCGTGGAAAAGAGCGACATGTACATGTGATCGAGTACGAACACCTGATTGCGCAGCATGGACAGCCGGTCAAGATACTCAGGGCGTTCCTGATGAGCGATGGTCGCGATCGACGCCTGAAGCCGCGCGACGTGCGACTCCAAAGCGATCGTCACCTTGTCGCGGAAGCGGCGCTGCACCCGCGTGCTGACCGTGCGCAGAAACCACGTTGCCGCAGCCGACACGCCAAGGCCAATAGCAGCGCCTTGCAACATGCCGGGCCGATGCTCCAGGACGCCTTTCCCCAGCAGCATCAGCCACAACGCGAGAAGCGCATCGGGCAGAGCGGCAATCTGGGACAGCACAAAGGCCCAGGCCATCAAGCGCGGCTCATGGCGATACCCCAGTTTGCATAACCGCCACATCGATCGCAGAGCGGGAGGCAGCGGGGCAATTGTTTCTGTGGTTCCGGACGCTCGCGTTCGATCAGGAGAGGACGTCATAGGTTGTGCCCTCCTCGGCTTCAGCTTCGCCCGGAACGTTGAAGCGCTGCGCTTGCAGGTCGAACATCGTCCGGTAGCGCCCACTGAGCGCCATCAGGTCGTCATGCGTGCCCAACTCGATGACCCGGCCATGCTCGAGCACACAGATGCGGTCGGCATGGCGGACGGTGGAGAAACGATGTGAAATCAAAATAGTGGTGCAATGCCGCGTCGCGGCGAGCAATTTATCAAAGATCTCCGCTTCCCCACGCACATCGAGCTGCGCGGTGGGCTCGTCGAGCAGCACCACACCGGCGCCAAGTTTGACCGCTGCCAGCGCCCGTGCCAGCGCGACGCGCTGCCATTGGCCGCCGGAGAGATCGGTGCCACCGTCGTAACCACGGGCCAGCACCGTGTCCAGCGTGGCCAGGTTTGCAGCACCGGCTGACACAAGCGCGGCCTGGATCACATCATCCGGCGCGCCTGCCGGCGCCACGTTGTCACGCAGGGGCAGCTCAAGGCGAATGAAATCCTGAAACACCGCGGTGACGCGCGAGCGCCACGACGCCAGATCGAACTCGCGAAGGTCTATGCCGTCGATCTCGATGGCCCCTGACTGCGGATCGTACAAACGGCACAGCAGCTTGGCGATGGTCGTCTTACCAGCGCCGTTTTGCCCGACAATGGCAAGCGACGAACCGGCTGGAATCGTGAGATCGAAATGCTCCAGCACGGACGAACCCCCGGGGTACGCAAAGCTGACATCGTGGAGACGGATCGCGCGCGCAGGTTTTGCATCCGCGGGGCGTTCACCGGAGTGCAACGCGCCGGCTGGCCGCATCGCTGGTTCGAGTCGCAGCACCGCGGCCACGGGGGCGGCCGCTCCGTCGAGCGCCCAGCTGAATCCGCCGAACGCAATCATGGACACGCCTACAGCGCTCTGCACGTAGACCACAACTTCTCCGAGACTGATGCGTCCATGGGCGGCGGCGCTCGCCAGTACCCAGAACACCACAACGTTTGCCGAAACCACGAGGAGCAGGCTCCATAGAACAGGACGCTCGCGCAGACGCGTGGCCGCGTACTGAAGGTCGTGCAGGCGAGTGCGCCGGGCGATGAAACGCTCGATCGTCCAACCGGCGAGACCGAACAGCCGCAGTTCCTTACTTGCAGGCGGATCCACAGCCAGCCGGTAGGCGTAGTCGGCATCCCGCTGGGCGCCACGAACTTCCTCAGTATTGCGGTCCCACCAGATCGCGCTTTCGCGCAGGAGCCAGTGCGTCGCCAGCCACGCACCCGCGAGCAGGATAGGCGCCCACCAAGCGTATCGAGCAAGGATCACAGCGGATGCGATACCGCCGATCATTTCGACCATGCCGCTGGCGATGAAATCCATGGAGATCGACAGTGGCGGACCGGTCATTCCCAGGTCAAAGTCGCGCGCCACGGTGAGGTCGTTGGTGAGCTTTGGGTCCTCAAGATGCCCCATCCCCGGCGGACGGACACAGGCTTCAGTGAGTCGGTCATAGAGCCATGCTGCGGTGCGGTCGCCAAGGTTGGAGCTGACCGACTGATGGATGGGGCTAAGCACCTGCAGCAGAACAAAGATTGCTCCGGCAAACGCGAGTGGACCTGCGAGCGAAGTACCGCGCTGCACTGCGCCAACGAGCACGCCCATCGCAATCGCGAAGGCCGCCGGAAGAATTCCTCTTAACAGGAGTGCGACCCACCAGGCAGTGGCGAGTCCGGGGCTTGCCTCCGCCAGGGCGGCGAAGAGCTTCCATTCCTTGCTCTCAGTCAGTGTTTGGAGCACGAGGGTATTCTGCCACAAACCGGCTCGCACCGGCTGCGTCGCCGATACGCGAATGCAGAATTACACGCCGGTCTAAAAAGCGTATGGGCGGCCTCATGGCCGCCCATCGATAATGTTCAGCTTTTAGTTCACAGTCAGCGTGAAGGTTGTGGAGTGAGTGAAGCCGGTGGTCGCTCCAGTTACAGTTACTGTGGACGTGCCCTGCGGAGTGCCAGGAGTCGTAACTGGAGTGTGCTTGCCACCGCAACCGATGGACATCAGTACAACCATCAGCGCGAAGGCGCCCAGAACCACAGCTCTCTTGCGGCGCTTCTTGCCCGCTCCAAGCATTACTACGCCAACCAGTCCCATGCTGGCGAATCCCAGCCAGGCGGCGTAGATCGTGCGTGGACGCTCCAGAGCTGCGGTTGTGCTCGCCGTGGTGGTGATCGTCAGAACAACATCCGTTGGCGAGGCGCCTGGCGGTACTGGGTTCGGCGCAAACGTGCAGGTCGACTTTGCCGGCAGCCCCGAACACGTGAACGTCAAGGATGTAAGCGTGGCTGGATTCGGAGTGACTGTGATGTGGTCCGTCACCGTTTGGCCGGCCGTCACGCTGACCGAAGGCAACGTGGGGGCGATGGCAAAGTCGTCGCCGGGGTTGATCACAAACGTGCGTGGAACGTTGATCGCCGCGTTGAAGTTGGCGTTCCCCGCCTGCGCAGCGGTGATAGTGCAGGAGCCTGCGCCGGTGAGGTGGACCGTGGAGCCAGCCACGGTGCAGTTGCCGGTCGCGGTAAAGCTGACGGCCAATGTGGATGAAGCTGTTGCGCTGACGGAGAAGTCAGGATTACCGAACGTCTTCGCCGGCAATACCGCAAACGTGATCGTCTGGCTGGCCTTGCCGATGGTTAGCGAGCCGCTGCCGGTGGTGTCAGCGTAATTCGCGTCACCGCTGGTGAAGCTGGCAACCACCGCATACGTGCCGCCGTTCGAAGGCGCCGCGCCGCCGTTATAAGTGAGCGTTGAGGCCCCAGTGACAGCAACGCTGGCCACCCCTGTGGCAGCCGCTGTGCATGCATGCGGGCTACCGTCAAAGATTACGCCGCCAGGACAGGTCACAGTCACGGTGGGTATGGCCTTGGCGATCACTAACGACCCGCTGCCTGTCGCGTCAGCATAGTTGGCATCGCCGCTGGTGAAGCTGGCGCTGACAGCGTATGTGCCGGCGTTGGTAGGCGCAGTGGAACTGCTGTTGTAGGTGATGGCTGTAGCGCCGCTCACAGTCACACTGCCGATCCCTGTAACCGCCGCCGTGCAGGCGTGCGGATTGCCATCAAAGCCGGCCCCAGGACAAGAAACTGTCACAAGCGGTGCGGCTTTGTTGATGGTGAAGGATTGTGGAACATCCGCAGCTGCGTTGACGTTGGTGTTACCCGCCTGCGAAGCCGTCACGGTGCACGAACCAGCACCGGTGATGTGGACGGTTGAGCCCGCTACAGTGCAATTGCCGCTGGCCGCAAAGGTGACGGTCAGGCTGGAAGACGCGGTCGCGCTGACCGCGAAGTCCGCGTCGCCGAAGTTCTTTGCGCCGAGCGCCCCAAAGGTGATCGTCTGGTTCGCTTTAGCAATCGAGAACGACTGCGGAACGTCCGGGGCCGCGTTGTAATTGGCGTTGCCGGTCTGGGAAGCCGTAATGGTGCAGGAGCCGGCTCCAGTGATGTGGACGGTTGAGCCAGCGAGGGTGCAATTACCGCTGGGCGCGAAGGTGACCGTCAGGCTGGAAGACGCCGTGGCGCTGACTGCGAAATCAGCATCACCAAAGATCTTGCCTGCAAGTGCGCCAAACGTAATCGTTTGGTCCGCTTTGGCAATCGAGAACGTTTGTGGAACATCGGGCGCGGGATTGTAGTTGCTGTCGCCCGGCTGGGAAGCGGTGATCGTGCAAGACCCAGCGGCTGTGATATGGACGGTTGAGCCGAGGACGGTGCAATTTCCGCTGGCGGCAAAACCGACCGTCAAGCCCGAAGACGCAGTCGCGCTGACCAAGAAATCGGCATCACCGAAGATCTTGGCGCCCAGCGCACCGAATGTAATCGTCTGGGTCGCTGTAGTGATCGAGAAGGTTTGTGGGACATCGGGTGCCGCGTTGTAGTTGGTGTCTCCCGCCTGCGACGCGGTAATCGTGCAAGAACCCACGCCGGTAATGTGGACCGTTGATCCGGCGATCGTGCAGTTGCCGCTGGAGGCGAACGTGACCGTCAAACCGGAAGATGCCGTTGCGCTGACCGCGAAGTCAGGATCGACAGGGGTCTTTGTACTCAGCGCGCCAAAGGTAATCGTCTGGTCTGCCTTGGCGATGGAGAAGGTTTGCGGGACGTCAGGCGCCGCGTTGTAATTGCTGTCGCCTAGTTGTGAAGCGGTGACGGTGCAGGAGCCTGCGCCGGTGATGTGGACGGTTGAGCCAGCCACGGTGCAATTCCCGCCAGTCGCGAATGTGACCGTCAGTCCGGAAGACGCCGTGGCGCTGACTGCGAAGTCGGCATCGCCAAAAATCTTGCCGCCGAGAGCGCCAAACGAGATGGTCTGGTTTGCCATTGATACGGTCAAAGCTGACGTGCCGCTGCTGGCGCCAAAGCCGCTATCGCCTGCAAAGGCTGCTGCTACTCCGCTTGGGTAGCTGCCGGCATTGATGCCAACAAGGCTCGCAGCGGAAACCGTGGCCACGCCAGAGCCGTCGGTCGTACCGCTGCCAGCGGGGGTTCCGTTAAGAGTGAAGGTCACGGTCTTTCCGCTTACGCCTCCGCTGCTTGAGCTCAGAGTGGCAGAGAGGTCCGCAGTGCCGCCGAACGTACCGGTTGCCGTCGCGACCGCAAGAGTTGTATTGGCGGTGTCAACAAAGCATATGGTTACGTCATTGACTGTAGGCGTGACGGTGCTGTCTGTGGTGCTCAACAGCGCCTTGTACTTGAGGTAGCGGCTGCCGTTGAACTGCGCCAGTGATCCGCCATTGCTGAAAAATGTGGCCGCGGTGCCATCCGAACCAACAAAATTGAACGGCCCGGATACGCTGTTGCTGGCCGCCGCCTGGAATTGAATGGCGGTGTTGGCCGGAGTAGAGGCTGTCCAGGACAGGGTGCCCCAATTGGCTGTAGAGGTGCCCGATGGATTGGAATCCTTGGTCGAGGAAACAAAGGTGCCGGATGACGCGAAGCCGGTCTGCAGGAAGACCTTGAAGTTGAAGTCTCGGGTCGAATCGGCAGACCACGTTGTGCCGCTATCAGACGAAAGTACACGCTGGCCGTTGGCATACGTGCTCGGCGAAGAGCGAATCCAGAAATACCCCCCAGCCGATGGTGCCGTGTTAGGACGCAAGATCAGCGCATATTGTGTTCCGGATGTCAGGGTGGCCGGCGAGCCGAATGTGGCAGTGTAGTGAACTCCTGTGGGGCTCGAAAAGCCGGGAATGGTCGCAGTCGCGAGGTCAGCGCCAGTGGGCAGACCGGCGCTCGTGGCGCGAACGGAAAGCGTGAGGTTGGGTGTCGTACCAGTGCAACCTGAACAGAAGAGTTGGACTTCCACTTTTACGAGAGTGGCAGTGACCGCTGGAATGAAGGTCTGGCCAGTCCAATTGGGTGTACCAAAGCCCGTTCCGGTCGTCGTACCAGCGGTGTTCTGCTGATCAACAGTCGGCGCGTTCAACAACGTGATGTCACCCGGGCTGGAGGTAAGGTCCACATTTGTGGGTACGCCACCAAGGAAGTCCGCCTGCGTTGTGTCCACCAGGCAGCCGTTCGTGGCAGCTAATCCGAGAGAGAAGTCCTGCGTTGTGGTGCCGCCATCGGTTACCACGATCGATGTGACGGTGCTGGAGATGTATCCAGAGAAGCTGGCCGTAATACTGGGATAGGTGCCCGCGGGGATCCCGGTAAAGCTGTAATTGCCACTGCCATCCGTAGTGGTTGTCCTGCTGCCTAGAGCCACTGTGGCGCCGCTGATCGGAGCGCCGCCGACGGTTGCGGTTACAGTACCTTGTACCGTGCCTCCCGCGCCGACGGGTGTGCAGCTGGGATAACTGAAGCTGCCGATTCGCGTAAGGAAACTGAGCCCGCTGGTTCCATAGTACATGTTGGTGTACCAGAAGGTGCAGCCATCGGGATCGAGCGTCATGGCGCTGTAATCACCCCAGCGTATGCAGGTGCCGCCGCAGGAGCCAGTTTGCGTACCGGTACCCTGTATGAGCACTTGCTCGGTTTGGCTGAGGGTATTGATCGGATCGGTAGCCAGCCGTCCGGCATATTTGATGGCAGGAAACGTGGTGCTGCTCGACGTGCTATAGCCCAGCGCCATATTCCCTACGCGGTCGACCGCAACACTCGGCATGAAACGGGATATGACGTTCGCGCCATCCGGGTCCCAGGTGGAGGCCTGCGGGATGGCCGCCGCAACGGTGCCTCCGGTTACGTTAACCTGGTAATAACGCGGTGCAGCAAGACCACTGGTGTTGCCACGACGCACAGTGTGCGTCGCCCATAATGATTCGACTCCGCCAATGTTCGTGTATTGGTTCTGCACCATGGCGCGAATTTGCAGAACGTCAAGAGCGTTTCCGCCTGACGACAGCGCATTAGGCACGGCCGCATTCGGCCAACTGGTCGCCGCTATGGGGATATCAGGTCCGGTAAATGTGGAAAGTAGGGGACTGGTCCAGTCGACGTGAAACTTATAAACGGTAAGTCCGTTTGTGAATTCCCACGATGAAAGAAAATAGTTCGGCGTGCCAGGCGGCGGCGTGCCGGTTTGTAACCGCGCGTTGCTGGGCAGCACCGTGAAGTCAGCGGCTGGAGCATCGAAGGTAACAACCTGGACGCTTGGCGCGCCGGCATACATCTGGGCTTTGTTCAGCGCCCACACGCGCGGGTTCTGGAAAGGCGCTCCCGCTGGATAGCCGAAAATACTAGCGGTCATATACAGTCCATCGGGCCAGATGCCGAACTTCGGATAGTCGCCGAGTCCGCCGACGATGCTGATGGAATAAAAATTCCAGCCACCAACGACCGGATCGCCGGTCTTGGACACCGCGAAACACTGGAACGTTCCCGGCGGGTTGATCACGTTGCCGGAGCCATCCAGCGTAAAGGCGAAATCGGTGATGATCCAGCGGTCTTCGAAAGTGTCGTACAGCACAACCGGGTCGCCAAAATTGTTGGTGTCACACAGGTTGCCGAAGCTGCCCTGGCTCATGAGCGTGTTAAAGGTAAACGCAGCCACGCGAACGTTGTCGCTCTTGCGGAAAATTCCCACCGAGGTGTTGATGGTCTGTATGTAATAGGTCGGGCCAACGTCGCCGTTGGTGTCCGGTGGATGGCCGGCGCCCCAAGTGGCGAAATCCAGGCCATCGAAATTATTGGTCGTAGCCGGCGCGGGAGCACTGGGTGACGGCGGAGTCAGTGCGGATGCTGTCTGCTGGCTGGAAGTGGTCTCCACTGTGCCTGGAGCGGTTGTGGGCCGTGATTCTGGATCTTCCCGTTCCGGACGTTCGAACCTCTGCGGCGGTATCTGCGGCAATGCTCTCACGTCGCCGTGAAACGCATGGCCGCGCCTCAGGCGGTCTTCACGAGGACGGCTCGTCACACGCAAACGGGATAGATCAGGATTCGAGGCTCCGGCGTCCGAGCCCGTCTGGGCGCCAGACTGAGTCCGTCGCTCTTTTTTAATATGAGCGTTTGCCCTGATGGCCAGACCCTCCGTCGTTTGCACGGTAATCTCTGGGATGGCTTTTCCGGAAGAAGTCGCCTTCTTTGAGTTATGGGTTTGGCCGAAAAGAGAAACCGGCAAAACAAAGACGGAAAACAGCAACACTGCACACATAGTGCGCGCGACGGAGTGACGCATTCAAAATCCTCACAAGAATTCAAGATTTATCGCTGAAAAAGCGGGGAACCTGGGGGAGATCCCGTGCTTCCTTTTATATCGGCCAACTATCTAATGTGTTTAAATGTGTGCGTCATCGATGAGAAATTCTTAATATGCAACTATTTTAGGTAATAGAGAAACCCTTCGGGTTATTAAGGTTGTGGAGCAATCAATAAAGCCAATTGGCCAGATTTCTCAATGTTTAAGCTCTTTTCAGATGGAGCGCCCCTTGGGCCTGCGTGTACTTTCCTAATCCTCCGGAGTTATCCTCGCAATATCTGCCTACGAGATAAGGACTAACCGCATGCCGATGCCGTCACGCAAGCGCTGTTCCGCCCCGATGAAGCTTTCACTCGTCTTGACGCTGGCCCTGGCTTTGGCTTTATCCAGTGTTTTGTTTCCCGGCATGCTCACCGCGACGGAGGAGCGCACGGTTACCGCGGGTACATGGGGCGGCGAACATGTCGTCCTGGAGGTATCGAAGAGCGGCGCGCAAATGGAATTCGATTGCGCCCATGGCCAGATCGCGCAGCCGATAACACTCGACAAGCACGGAAACTTCAACGTTGCAGGCACTTTCACGCCCGAACACGGCGGCCCTGTGCTCCGCGATGAGAACACACCACCAGTCCAGGCGCACTACTCAGGACACGTCGAGGGAGATACTCTCAGTCTCAAGGTCATGCTCGAAAAGGAAGAAGTCGGAACGTACACACTCACGCGTGGCTCGCAGACGATGCTACGAAAGTGCCGCTAAGCTGAAACACAGGCGAGCACACGAATTGTTGTATTGAATACTCAACGCGTGATTGCAGGTTCCATGTTTTTTTTCGGCTTGCACGAACGGTCCCAGCGTTTGTCTGCAAATATTGATTCGAACCTCCGGTTCTTGCGCAAATTTTGCTAACCGCGCGAGCAACACAACGTCTCACGTTAGTCATTGTCCGGCTGGACTATTCCTGCATTTTTTTGTGCATCCATGGAGGCAACGTGAATACGCTCTACCAGGACATTCGTTATGCGGTGCGGCAGCTGCGCAAGGCGCCTGCTTTTACCGTGACGGCAGTGTTGACATTAGCGCTGGGCATTGGCGCGAACACGGCGGTGTTTACCCTGGTGCATGAAGTGATGCTGAAATCGCTTCCTGTGACCGATCCCGGCGGGCTCTATCGCGTAGGCGATGAGTACAACTGCTGCGTTCAGGGCAGCTTCCAGGACAGCTGGACGATGTTCTCCTACCCGCTCTACCAATATTTGCGCGAGCACACGCCGGAGTATGAGCAGCTTGCAGCCTCGCAGACCAACCGTCCTTCTCTGAGTGTGCGCCGCCAGGGCGCCACGGCAGCTGAATCTTTTCCCAGCGAACTGGTCTCTGGAAATTACTTCTCCACGCTGGGTGTGAACGCCTTTACCGGACGTCTTATTGCTCCCGAGGATGATAAAGAAGGCGCCCCTCCGGTCGCGGTGATGAGCTTTCGCGCATGGCAGCAGAAATACGGCCAGGACCAATCGCTGATCGGCAGCAGCATGACCGTCAACGGTATTCCCATGACGCTGGTGGGAATCGCGGCTCCGGGATTCTACGGTGACCGCCGCGAGGGCGATCCGCCGGACTTCTGGATGCCGCTTGCAATCGAGCCAGCGATGCGCCGCGAGAATTCTCTCTACCGTTTGCCGGCCACCGCGTGGCTGTATCTGATCGGGCGGCTTAAATCCGGGACGCAGCTTCCACAAGTTTCGGCGCATATGACGGCGGAGCTGCAGCAATATCTCTCGACCCCCGGCAATACCACGCAGCATCAGGACCTGACGCAGCTGAAGAAGCAGGTGATCCACGTTACACCCGGAGCAGCAGGCGTCAACGCGATGGAAGATGAATACAGGCGCGGTCTGTATCTGCTGTTGGCTGCTTCAGCGGTGATCCTTCTGATCGCGTGCGCGAATGTTGCCAATCTGCTGCTGGCGCGCAGCACAGTCATGCGAGTGCGGACGTCATTGCAACTGGCCATTGGGGCATCGCGCGGCAGGATCATCCGCGCCCGGCTCACGGAGAGCGTCTTGCTGGCGGTTAGTGGCGGTGTTGCCGGACTGCTGCTGGCTTACTTCGCCAGCCGGGCCATGGTGGCGCTGGCTTTTCGCGGCGCGAGTTTTGTTCCTGTCTCCACCTCGCCTTCTCTGCCCGTGCTGGGATTCACGTTTCTGGTGTCGCTGGTGACGGGCGTGATCTTTGGTGTCGCGCCGGCCTGGATGGCTTCCCGCTCTGATCCGGCGGAAGCGCTTCGCGGAGCAACGCGCTCCACCCGGGACACGTCGGCCTTGCCGCAGAAATCCCTGGTCGTGGTGCAGGCCTCCTTGTCGCTGGTGCTGCTGGTGGTCGCCGGACTGGTAACGCAGAGTCTGCGCAATTTACAAAACCAGGACTTTGGTTTTACCCGGCAAGGACGCATTCTGGTGCAGATCAATCCTTCCAGCGTCGGGTATACAAAAGAACGGCTGGCCGGTCTTTATCAGCAGCTTGAAGACCGTTTCTCCCATACGCCCGGCGTGCTTCATGAAAGCCTGTCTTTGTACACTGCGCAGCAGGGCAACAACTGGGGCGAGGGCGTCTTCGTCTCCGGTCGAGCGCACCAGAACAACGATGGTTCGTCATGGGACCGGGTCAGCGCACATTATTTTGAGACCATCGGCACGCCGATAGTCCGCGGGCGTGGCTTCCTGGAAAGCGACACGGCAACGTCACAGCATGTGGCTGTGGTGAATGAAGCTTTTACCAAAAAATATTTTCCCGGCGCCGACGCGCTCGGCAAGCACTTCGGCAAGGATGAGGAGAGCCATGCCGGCGATTACGAAATTGTGGGCATTGTTAAAGACGCCAAGTACCAGGATGCCTCTCGTCCCGCACGGTCCATGTTTTTCGTGCCGCTGGCTCAGACCATCAATTACGAAACAGCCGTGGACAAAATGGTGGAATCGGCGTCCATGTACATGGGGACCATCGAACTGCATGTTGCCGGCGACCCCCGCGGCTTCGGACAGCAGATCCGCCAGACACTGGCCGGCGTGGACCCGAACCTGACACCGCTGTCCATCAATACTTTCGAAGAACAAATCCAGATACGCACCAGCCAGAACACGCTCATCTCGCGCCTGAGCAGCGTCTTTGGTCTGATCGCACTGCTGCTGGCGTCCGTCGGCCTGTACGGGCTTACGGCGTACCAGGTGGCGCGACGCACGGGAGAAATCGGCATTCGCATGGCGTTGGGCGCAAACCGGATCAATATCCTAAAGCTCGTCTTGCGCGGAGCATTTCTCCAGGTGGCCCTTGGGCTGGTGATCGGGGTCCCGCTGGTGTTCTTCAGCGGGAAGCTGCTGGCCAGCCAGCTCTATGGGATAGGGAGCTTTGATCCCCTGGTCCTCATCCTGGCGATCGCGGTGCTGGCGCTCTGTGCCCTGGCCGCGAGCCTTCTGCCTGCACGCCGAGCCGCAATCATTGAGCCGATACAAGCGCTGAGGATGGAGTAGAGATATCTTTGAAACCGTTTTGGCTCCGCGTCAAGCTAATGCGCGTAGCACCACTAGGAACTTGTTGAAAAACTCTTCGGCGTAGGGTAAATAGAAGACTATGCGCGGAGACGATGAACAGTTGCAAGCGGGAATGTTCAGTTACATAGCCCTGGAAGAGCGGATTCCGAAGAAGCATCCCTTGCGTGGG